>OBUZ01000033.1_pt1 | contig 163392 bp, 152 predicted proteins | sample 1494961 | NCBI WGS metagenome assembly OBUZ01 (sample SAMEA2579939, study PRJEB22360) | human gut metagenome | biome: human gut; feature: human-associated habitat; material: faeces | place: Denmark | collected 2008/2010
CTTACTGGAAGTAAGGGGATTACCCATAAATATATTGTAGTAGTGATGAGTTAGACGCGCAATTTTTTTGTTAAAAAAAGAACGTATGTTTACAGAATGAGATATCTATGGTACAATTTGTTCATAGCACAAAATAAAAAAACAGTTCAGAGGAGAAGAAAATGCAGACGGTATCCAGTTATGGTGTGGAAATACGAAAACAGAATATCCCAATCCGCCAGACACTGGAAATCTATCGTCAGGCGGTCAGCTATCTGACGGAAATCTATGAACAGGTGTGGGCAGAACTGAAAATGATCCCGGAAGCAAAAAAACGCTTTAATGCAGCAGAACATCTGATTCACACAACGAAAAAGAACCATGCCCGCTTTGATTTTGACATCCGTTTTCCGAAGATGCCTTCTTATCTCAGAAGAGCTGCCATCCAGCATGCACTGGGAAGTGTATCGTCCTATGAAAGCCGGATGGAACAGTGGGAGGCAGCGGGAGAACTCTCCGGGAAACCGAATTTTACCTGTGAAAACCATGCCATGCCGGTCTTTTACCGGGATGTGATGTACCGCGAAGGGACAGAGGGAAAAGATGAGGCATACCTGAAACTGTATGACGGGCATGACTGGAGATGGTTCCGTGTGTGTTTAAGCCATACGGATATGGAATACCTGCGCAGGAACTGGTATGGGAAAAAGGCATCTGCCCCGACACTGGAAAAGAGACACCATAAATATTTCCTGCGTTTTTCCTATACAGAAGAAGTGATGTTTACCAAGACACCTGTAAAAGAGCAGATCATCTGCAGTGTGGATCTGGGGATCAATACGGATGCAGTCTGTACCATCATGCGGGCAGACGGAACTGTCCTGGGGAGAAAGTTTATTGACTTCCCCAGTGAAAAAGACCGTATGTACCGCACACTGGGACGAATCCGCAGATTCCAGAGGGAACATGGATCTGCGCAGGCAGGGGACAGGTGGGCATACACCAGACGTCTGAATATAGAATTAAGCAGAAAGATCGCAGGGGCAGTTGCAGAATATGCATGGGAGAATCATGCAGATGTGATCGTATTTGAGTATCTGGAAATGAACGGAAAGATATCGGGAAGTAAGAGGCAGAAACTGCAGCTTTGGAGAAAACGGGATATCCAGAAACGGTGTGAACATCAGGCACACAGGAAAGGGATGCGCATATCCAGGATCTGTGCATGGAATACGAGCAGGCTTGCGTATGATGGATCAGGGATAGTCCTGCGTGACTGGAGAAAACACAGCCTCTGCGCATTTCAGACGGGAAAAAGATATAACTGTGACCTGTCAGCTTCTTATAATATCGGGGCCAGATATTTTATCCGTGAACTTTTAAAACCCCTTCCGGCAACGGAAAGGTCTTTGCTGGAGGCAAAAGTCCCTGCAGTAAAGCGTAGAACCTCATGTGTTTATGCAGATCTAAGGGAACTCAGTTCTGAGATGGGACTCTTAATGGCTGCATAGATGCAGGCAGATATACAGCGGACTACCTGTAATGTGGGGACCTGCCATATCTGGCATGGGAAAAAGCGCATATCTGCGCAAACCTAAGTTACAGGCGTATCCGCCGATATTTAGTCTGACGCCTAAAGCGTCTGGAAGCACGTGACTTCAGTCATGTGAGGATATAATTCACGAGTGTGGAATAGCAATAAAACAGGAAAAAGCTCTGGATGGTGATAATCTGGTGCTGCGGCTGAAAAAACTGCGGCATCAGAATACCGGACAGGGCTTTTTGTAATATACGCATATGTGGAAAAATTCAGGGACATTAAGAGCTTTTTAAAACCGTATTTACAGAAAATGGAAATAAATATGGTATATTAAAAAAATAAGATGTAATATTCTTATATTTCTATAACAGTAAGAAATTGTACAGAAATGGAGGAAGAGTATATGAAGAATAAGAAAATGCTTGCAATGCTTCTGGCACTTACCGTGACAGCGGCAGGAACACCAGTATATGCCGCGGATTTTTCAGATGGAAATCTGGAAAGTGTGCAGGAAGTGGCAGAACCGGAAAAAATTCTGACGGGAGATACTGCTCTGGAAGAAGATAGTAATGCACAGGAGAATCAGGAAAGTGATGAATCCGGGGTTACGTCAGCAGAGGAAACCGATGAATTTACAGAAGAAGATGTGGCTTCTGCATTTACGGATGACACGGAGAATGAAGTGGCAGAGGCGCAGAGTTCGGATACGGAAAGTGGAAGTGAAGAGGTGACAGGTACCGAAGGTTTGGAGTATGAATATGATGCGGAAACAGATACCTATCATCTGGTAAAAGGTGTCAATGTGGAGAGTGTTATAATTCCGGAACAATATAATGGAAAAATAGTGAGCGAAATCGGTGAAAAAGCATTTGCAGGCTGTGACCGGATAAAAAATGTCAGGGTAAACCGGGACTGGGACCAGGAAACCATGATTATCAGACAGTCTGCATTTGAAGGCTGCATTCATTTGCGAAAAGTTATGTTAAATCGCGTGATTAAGGTAGAAAAGAATGCCTTCAGAAATTGTCCACAGCTTTCTGAATGTGTATATATTAGTATTGACAATCTCTTTATAGACGGGGGAGAATTTATCGAAAGAGATGCATTTGATCCAGATAACAAAGTATGTGTATATCTGGGGGAAGAAAGTAACAATTTTAAAGGCAATAAGCAGTATTTTGTAGCTGGTTTATTTGATGAAGATTATGTATTTAAAGAAAGTGGAGTCACTTATGTTTGTTATGATCCAAATATGACAGGGGATATGGAAGGTATCAGCAGAGAACATGAGGGAACAAGGATTCTGGATGTGCAGGATGAACTGGAGACGGTATTTGTCAAAGATACAAATGTGACAGGAGTGGGAAGAAAAGCGTTTTATGGGAGCGAAAAAATCAAAGTTGTGAAACTGGGAAGTCAGAACAGATATATTGAAACAAAAGCATTTTTTGACTGTGAAAATCTGGAAAGAGTATATATACCGGATACTACAAATGACATTGCGGATGATGCGTTTGATGGATGTAATTCTCTGGTAATTTATACCCCTAAGGGTTCCTATGCGGAAAAATTTGCAAGAAAACATAATATTCCAGTGGTGGTATCTGCAACCTCGCAGGATATCCTGAATGATGTGAAACCGAATCTTCGAGTAACCAAAAAAGAGAAGGATGGAGTTACACTGAAATGGGAAATATCGCAGCCATATCTTGCAGAGGGATATGAGGTAGAAAGAAAAAATGCACAGGGAGAATATGTTCACTGTTCTACGATTAAAAGCAGTGAAGTTAATACTAAAGATATTGAACTATGGAATTATAGTAAATTTTATGGGAAAAATATCACTTTCAGAGTCAAAGCATATTTTGTAGATGAGGATGGAACAATCATATACAGCCAGCCATCAAATACTGTAAAAACAACTTTCTGCCCGGTACAGCCAAAGATTACATCTCTGACAAAGAAAGCAGGGAAAAAGTTAACTGTTAAATGGAAAAAGTCAGATTATGCAATAGGATATCAGGTATGGCGTTCGGTAGATGGAAAGAAAGGTGTTTGCATAAAAACAATCAAAGGCGGGGATGTGACGAGCTTTACAGATACAAATCTGAAAGAAGGCACTACTTATATTTATTGGATTAAGAGCTATCGTATGGACTATCAGAATAAAAAAATATATAGCAGGAGCAATGATTATTCCAAAAGTATTGTGTATTAGTGAAAAAATGATAAATAAGTAAAAACAGCCACCATATGATGAACATATGGTGGCTGTATTGTGGTTAGATGAGACTTAGCTTAATTGGAAAAAGTAAGTCCAGAAACTTTGCTTACAAGATCCGGCTTAGAAGTACTCTTGTTCTGAACAATATACATTATACCGGAAGAAGCAATACAAACAGATTCAATTTCTGAAATTGAAGAATTTGGAATGAAAACTTCGTCAGGGATAAGAGGCTCTTTGACAGATGCATTAGTAATCTTGTCAGGATTAATTCGATAAATTTTGGAAATTTCCACATCAGTACGATGGGTAATGAAAAATAATCCGTGATTAATATCATAATGAATATCCTGCAGAACAGTTACTTTACTAAGATAAAAAGGATTGTTGACCGTGAACTCTTTTTCAGAATCAAAACTTCCATTTTTGAAAGAGCCAATGTAAAAGTGCAGTGTCTGGCTAAATGCAGGTTCTCCGGCAAGTTGCTCATAGTTTAGAACAATAAACTTGTTATTTCCATAATATCCGATACCACCAAACATAGAATCACATTCATATGTTTCTACTATTTTTCCAGTAGAAGGATTAATTTTTGTAATCTGTTTTCTCTCAGGAGTAGTATACCTGTCGTAAGCTGCTACATATAAGAAGCCATTTACGAAAACCATACCATTACAATGTCCCAATTCTGTAAATAATTTTCTTGGGGAGAATGCTTCTGAAAAATTTTGGGAAGAAACATCAGAACTCTTAAAAAGAATACTGATTTTATCTCTAAGAACAGTATCTTTTGTAGTGTGAGTTTTAAAACAATACCCTGTATTTCCATCAAGAGTAAATGCCCCAGGATTGATGCAACTGTAGGTAGAGTTATTATAAGTTCCCACTGCATTAGGAATTTCTGTATCACCATTGCAGGAAAGTGTCATTTCCAGGATACCATCTTTTTTGAAAACCGGATTGGTCGCGCGGAAAATGGCATCTTTAGAATATTTTTCAAGGACGGATGGAGCAGAAGTTGCATTAGTGGATAAATACAAGGTTCCATCATCAGTAATATAGATGGATTTTACAACAAGTTTGCTGTAATTGCGGTTTCCGTTAAATTTGAATTCACTTGTTGGGTAATAGGTGTTTCCATTTTCTACAGAACTCAGTTCATCAGGAATTTTGGCGCAGAGAAGCATATTGTAGATAGTGAATGCACCGTCAGTTTTTTTGTTTGTGACAACAAAAAGACCGTATTTGGAGTGATAAAAAATATCCTGTGGCTGTTCATAACCGGCACTGTTATTTACATAAAAACGTTTCTTTTCCACAAATTTTCCATTGGAAAGGCTGCCAATCATATAGAAGAATGCACCATTTTTCTGCATCTTCTCAACGCCTACGATAAACAGATCTTCATTGTTAACTGTGCCATAATAAGTAATAGACTGAGGAATGTAACCATTGCCATCTTCTGTAACAGTATATTCCGCTGCGATTTTACCGATAGAAGAAACCGGCATCTTGATAATTGTGTTTTTATAGCAGGTCATATAGAGATAGTTATTATGGTAAGTCATACCATGTACAGCATAGGGAATAGAAACAGGTGTTTTTCCATTAAGTGCGTCGAAGCTGGCGGAAGCAATATTTTCAATTACAAAAATATTTGAACTTGTCTGGCTTCTTTTTGCGCAATAGGCAGTTTTTCCATTGATAGCGATACCTGCCATGTTGTCAGCACTTGGATCTGAGTCTTTACTTCCCTTGTCAGGAACAGCCGGTCCGAATACTTTGGAAATGTTGTATCTGGTTTTTGCATTTGTAGACATATAAGTGTCCTCCTTTGATTAATGTTTTTGTGCTGTTGTTTATCAGCTACACTTAATAAAGAGTCAGTAAAACTGAATTTGTAAACCAGGAAACTAAGATAGAAGAAATTTTTTTAAATGTAAAAAGACGTATCGTTTCTAAATCTTATTTACCGGATCAGTTTCAGGAAGGTATTTCGGTCGCAGGTGCCGGAAACAGTTAATCCCTGTGCTTTCTGAAATGTTTTGACTGCTGTCAGAAGACCCGATCCAAAAATCCCCGGAATCTCCACGCCGTTTGGATTGTAACCGTGTAAGAGAAGAAGGATTTCGGCAGCAGTTACCATATACTGACATTCTCCGGATGTAACATAATGTTTTCCAAGTGCTTTATCTGTATTTAAACCAAAGATACCATCGACCACCAGACCGGCACCATAATCTTTGTTCAGAGCTGTCTGGAAGACTTTGATACCGGCTTTTACTGTGGCAGTATCTCTCTGACCGGTGACAGGAATCTGAGCAGAGGTAAAACGATTCGCATATGTCTGACCTTTGCGGACATTTTCTGATTCAGAAGAAGCAGCTGGAGCCGATGGGGAACTGATATCTGTAGTTGCATCTTCTTTCATATAGCGAAGAACGCAGTCCCATCCATACTGATAAAAATAATAATCCTGGACCATGATTTCCATGCCTGTCTGATCTCCGGTTTTTCCACCGCTGACTTTTCCGTTCTCATTGATTCTTGCGGCTACAATTCTGCCATTTCCAATATACATTACTGTGTGATGCAAAGTATTAATGATCACATCACCGCGTTTCATACCGTTTCCGGTTCGGAGATTCACTCTGGAAGTGACATCTGTGAATCCACAGGCAAGAAACGCAGATTTCATATTTCCGGTATAGGCAGCTCCCTTTGTTTTTACAGGAACTCCAGCCTGCTGCCATGCAGAAATAATCAGGGAGGAACAGTCATAATCAGGTCCCCATCTGTACTGCTGATCGTATCCATGAGTGTTGTCATTTGCGATGGCCAGTGCCCATGTTACAGCTTTTTCAATTTTTGTCATTTTCATCATCCTCTTTCTTTTGGTTTTTATAAAGATGGCGTTATTTGCAACACCATAGCAGAAAGAGTAGAAAAATAAAAAAATAGAAACAAAAAAAGCACTTTTGAAGGTGATTTAAACCTTTCAGGGACAAAAAAGTGCTTTTTGAGGACAAAAACTGTATAAAAAGAAAAAAGAGTATAAAATCAATCCTGATGTGAAGCCTGATAAATCTTTATAATATCAAGCATATATTGAGCCTGTCTTTCATTCATCTGCGAAAGAACAGTAACGGCATCTTTGACTGTGGGACTCTGAATTGTTTCATTATGAGGAATAAGATCATAAAGGAAATAGTCGATTCCTACATTTAGAACTTTTGAGAGTTTTATCAGATTTTCAATGCTGGGTTGCGTCCTTCCTGTTTCGAAGCGACTGATCGTGCTGACGGAAAATCCACTTAATTCTTCAAGTTGTTCCTGTGTGATATTCAGATTTATTCTGGCTTCTGCAATTCGTTTTCCAATCGTGTTTTTCTTCATTGGTAAAAAATTCCTTTCTTTATCTGAGTTTAACAGATTGGAAGAAAGATGTATAAGGACATAAATGACGTGCGACTAGTAAAATTTGAAGTGTTAGAGGAGGAGAAAAGTAAAATATGACAGATGCAGACAGAACGGACAAAGCGGAAGAAAGAGAAAATATGTATATTATGATGTTTACACTCCAATCATTGCAAAATTATGGGCTTTCTGTAAAAAAAACTGTAGAGAGAAGTCTGGATTATTTGTGGGAATGGTATCAGGAGTCAGGGGAAGAAAGGTATCTTCTGTTGGCAAAGCAGCATATGCAGGCGTATGTAAATATGGGATTTGCACTTAATGAACAAAATCAGACAATACGTGATATAATAAGTATACTGGATCAGACAATAGCTGATTTCTACCCTAAAGATTCTTTACCTGGAAAGAGAGTGAAACTGACTAAAGCGCAGATTCGCAGTATGATTGGGAGATGGAGGCCGTCCAGGGAGAATCCTATGACAATAGGAGAATTGGTGGAGGATATTATTAAAAAAGTAAAAGAGCACCAGACGGGAAGGTATATTTACCGATATTGCAGAAGCGACTGTACTTCAGGAGAAGATGCGGAAATTTATGAACTGGTAGTAGGCAGGGAGGAGAGTTATTTTTATGATGTAAGGAAATTCAGATTTTATACGTTCATGGAGGAAACAAAGAAATGATACGAATTGCAATACTGGATGATGAGAAAGCAGATCTGGAAAAAGAAGAACAGATTACAAGACAGTATTTTTATAACAGACAGGCAGAATCTGAGATTGCAACATATCAGAGCGTGGAATGGTTTCTGCTGGGCCTCACCGAAGAACAGTTTGATATCTACATTCTGGATGCAGAGATGCCAGTAAAAAATGGAATTGAAGTGGCAAAGGAAATCCGGAAATTATATCCGGAACCGGTGATTATTTATGTTACGAATCATCTGAATTATGCGGTGGAGGCGTATGAAGTCAATACTTATCGTTATATTGCAAAAGATACAATGGAGAAGGGACTGAATGCTGCTTATGAAACATTGCTTCCGATTTTGCTGGCGAAAGAGGAAAGATACTATATTGTAAAGAAAAGAAGTGAATTGGAGAAAATAGCATATTCCGATATCTTCTATGTAAAAAAAGAGGGAAAATGTGCGGTGATTGTTCACAGAAACGGAGAAACGTCTGTCAGAGACAGTCTGTCAGCGGTAGAAAAGGCATTGGGTTCCAGAGAATTTATCGTGGCGGACAGAGGCTATCTTGCAAATATCAGACATGTGATGAAAATGAAGAGCAGAGAGCTTTATATGCGAAACGGTAATATTATTACGGTAGGAAGGGAGAGATTTAAGCATGTCAGGAAGGCTATTTTAGACTACTGGAAGGAGATTTAAAATATGTGGATGGTATTATTATATGGGGTGGCAACGTTTATGGAAACTGGGGTTGGGGTGTGGATGTTTGGTAGGATGTTTCCAGAACGGAAATCCAGTTCAGAATACAGATGGGCAAAAATGATACTTTTAACGCTCTTGATTTTGACAACATATACTATGCATAGAGCATATGGACAAGAATATATATATGAAAAATTTTTTTTATAGTTGTTTATGCTGGAGTCATGATATCAGATGCTATCTTATATAAATATAGAGATTTTTTCAGAATCAATAAGAAGACCGAAAAAATAATTCTGTTTTCATATATATCAATAATGTTGACGTGGCAGTATTGGGTGTCTTATGTTTCTTTTGGTATTATAGCAATAGCTAATTTGTATCTTCCATTTTTCTTGCTTTTATTTTATAAGTGCGATTTCATTCAAGCATATTTATGGGAAGTTTTATATTTAGTCAATATTGGACTTGCAAAAATTTTGTATATTTACATTATAGGAATGATTAAACATAGAAGAATTGAGAATTTTCTTTTTAGTAAATCTGTACATTTTTATGCTGGTGTTGTGTATCTTTTAATATTCTATGTACTTTTTTTGATTATACAAAAAAATTTTTGCGTGGAGAAATGGTTAAAGGATTTACTGACAGACTGTAAAAAAATGATTTTATTTGTAGCTTTAAGCGAATGTAGTATTTTGTATTTTTTATTAACAATGAACTGGGGATACATAGAAAACAGAGAATTGATAATTAGTTTTGGAGTTATATCGGGAATTGCATTAATATTATTATTTGTTCTTGCACGTTTTTGGGCTAAGAGCATATATACAGAGAAAAATATTCTGGAAGTTAGGAATAATGTTATAGCAAGTCAGTATGAGGAATTAAACGAAAGTTATAAAAAATACAGATGTCTGATACATGACGAGAGACATATGATGGATTATATAGAAGAATGTATAGGGACGGGAAATTTCTCAGAAGCGCAGAAAATCATAAAAAAAAGCAGAAATAAATTCAGTGAGAGGTATTACTGGACGGGCATAACAGTATTGGATAATGTTATTTCAATAGAAAAAAGAAAAATGGATAATATGAATATAGAATTTCATATAGAAACAGATGTAACAGATATCGTTATGGAAGATATTGATATTATTATTTTGCTTGAAAATTTATTTGACAATGCGATAGAGGCGGTTGAAAAATGTGCAAATAAGAAAGAGATTAAATTCAGCATAAAAAATATAAATAGTATGCTTGTATTAAAGCTATGGAACAGTAGCTGTAAAAAGCCGAAAGTGAAAAAAGAAAGATTTGTGACTGATAAACATGATTCTAAAGGTCATGGGTGGGGATTGGAAAGTGTAAAGTATATAGTAAAAAAGTATGATGGAATTATTGAGTTTGAATATACAGAAATGTTTTTTCAAACGGTTATTATGATTGAAGGAGAATAAAAATGGACGAAAATATAAAGTATGAATTAGCAGAAGCAGAGAAATTAGAAGTAATAGATAATGCAGGGGTTGCTGAAAATGAAAAAAAATCAATTGTAACGGTATTGCTTAGTCTGTCATGTTGTGGACATATAATGAATGCTTGAAAATATTTGTATTAGAATATTGATTTTGGATATTTCTGAAAAGAAAAGCAACCATGAGTTGTATGGCTTTACAGTGCACGAAGAATATAACTTTTATATAAAACATTTCTGGAAAAATGAGTCTTATAAATGTGATTTGGCAATACGCTATGCGGAAGGAAGTCGACTTCAGAAATTAAAGGAAAAATATTTTGTAATATTACAAAATGAGATAAATGAAAAAATCAATATAGATAAGGATATGATAAGTAAAAAATTTCATGAAAATATGAATGAATTTCAGATGTTGAATAAGGATCAAGGAGATATACACAAAAATGGTCGCAGTGTATCAAAGATTGAGTTTGATAATGGCAGTATATTGTATTACAAACCTCACAGCCTTGACAAAGACATAAAATATCAACAACTATACAAATATTTATGCGAAAAAGCAGGAATATCCTGTCGGGAGGTGAGGTGCTTATCCAGACAGACATATGGATGGGAAGAAAATATAGAGAATAAATCATGTAACACAAAAGAAGAAATAGAGCGTTATTATTTCAGGCTGGGCATCCATCTGTTTCTCGGGTATGCATTGGGAGCAACAGATCTTCATGGAGAAAATATTGTTGCGTATGGAGAACATCCGGTGATTATAGATATGGAAACATATCCCGGCTATATTACAAAGAATAGTGGAAGTAGTACAGAAGAAAAAGCAGAAATCAAAATAAGAGAAAAAATTATGACATCCGTGTTAAACACGGGTATCCTTCCTGTTCTCACATGGGGAACTGGAAACAATAGAGTTCTTATGAGTGCTGTAAATATGCATGGCAAGATAAGGACTCCGTTTAAGATGCCTGTTGTCAAAGATGATAAAACATCAAATATTCACATAGAATATGAACAGGTAGAATTTGAGATAAAAGAGTGCATTGTAAGGTTAAATGGGGAGGTGGTTAATTCCGAAGAATATACAGGAGAGATTATCAGGGGATTTCGGATGGCTTATACAGAAATACTGCAAAATCAGAAACTCAGAAATATGCTGAAAACTTTTTTTCAGGGAAAATCCAGAGTAATTTTGCGACATACGCAGCAATATTATATGTATCTGTTTGCGTCGTTCCATCCGGATTATATGAAGGACCGGAAACAACGAGAGGAACTTCTTCAGGTATTGCATAAAAAAGGGGAAACCCAGTTGCAGAAAGAATTAAGAGATTATGAAATACAGAGCCTGCTGGAACTGGATATTCCATATTTTGAAATTGACGGAAACAGCAGATCAATTTTTGATGGAAATGGAAAAGAATATCAGGGATATCTGCCATGTACACCTTATGAATCATGGATAGAGCATATGAAGCAATTGAGTTGTCAGGATATGGAGCAACAATGTGATTACATACGATTGTCTATGGGATTATTAAATCATGGGTATATCGGCGAAAAAAATCCGCGATGGGCAGATGAAAATACTTGTATACATCAAATTGCAGAGTGGATTTGCAGAACAGCTGTAATTGACGGAGCTGATATTGGATGGGCTGGACTGCATTTCTGGGATAATGGATATTGGAGCCTGAAACCATGTGGTATGTATTTATATGATGGGATTGCGGGGATTGTTTTGTTTCTGGCAAAATATCTGGACCGGTATCAGGATTCGTCATGCAGGCAAGACGTGGAAAAAATCTATAAACTGGCTATTGAAAAATTAGAAAAATATACAGATCTGCGATGTGAACAAAATGAAGTACCTGAACCATTGGCAACAGGACTTTACGATGGAGAGAGTTCAATTGTATATGTTTATCTGATATTATATGAGATCACAGGTCAGGAAAAATGGATCAAGAATGCTCAGAAGCATTTTGAGATAGTAGCTAAACTGCTTCCAAAGGATGAAAATATGGATTATCTCAGTGGAAATGCAGGCGCAATCGTGGCTGCCATGAAACTTTATCAATTAACTGGAGAGATTGAATATTGTACAGCTGCGGTAGAAACTGAAAAAGATTTATGGAAAAAAGGTCAGAGAATGGAAGTGGGATATGGATGGAAACTGAAAAATCTGAAATATCCGCTGAGTGGACTTTCTCATGGAAACAGTGGCTTTTTGATGGCGTATGTGGAACTTTATAAAATGACATATGACCAGGAATATCTGAAAAAAATAAAATTGTTGCTTTCCTATGAGGATATCTTATATTCAGAAGACTTGAAAAACTGGATAGATCTGCGTGATCCGGACGGACGAAAGACAATGCGTGGATGGTGCCATGGTGCTCCTGGGATTTTACTTAGCCGTATGTCGATAATGGATATTCTGCCAGATGATAAACAGATTAAAAAGGATATCCTGCGGGCAGTATCCACATTATTTCACAATGAGCGTGAGAAAAAAATATGTCTGTGCCATGGAATGACAGGAAATCTTTTAATTATGAAAAAGTATCTGGAGAAGAATCCGGATGATGATTTAAGACAGAAATACGAAAGGCAGTTTTCGAACCTGAAGGAACAATTGCAAGATATGAGAAGTCTTATGGTTACTGAGACATTAAATCCTGCATTTATGAATGGAATAACCGGAGTTGGAATGGCAATGATGTTGCTGAACATGGATTAGAAAAGGCATTTACAGCCTTTCTAATCAGGATGTCTGAAAAAATAAGTTTTTAACAGTTTCTTTTTCTGACGATTAATGTATTGACGGGAGACATGAAGAATTGATGCAATTTCGGAATCTGTTTTATACTGGTAGAAAAACAGAGACAGAATTTTGTATTCCATACTTTGGACAGGAAAGCTTTCGATATATGTAGTTATATCATAAAGAGTTTCATCGAATGGATTATCTGCCTGTAAAGTAAGAGAACACGTATCAAAGTCTTCTCTTTCAGGTTCTGACAAATGGTATCTGCATAAAGCTCTGTAACGATTTTCTATAGCGGTCTGCATATATCTGACACATTCACCTTCGGAAAAATTTTTGCCGTTCAGGTAAGGCAGTGTATTAAGCAGAGTCAGATACAATTCCTGTGTGGCATCGTCCCGTTCCATACAGTGGATGCGGGAAGCGTAGCTTTTGATCAGAGGTTCCATACGTTTAAGAATTTCTTCACCTGCATTTTTGACACCAGAATGATAATCGTGAATTAACTGTAATAATGACTTCATAAGAAACTACCTCCTTTTTGGAGGAAGTAGTCAGAAGTGACTAAATCAGAAACTGAAAATAGAAAAAATATGAATTTATTGTAGAAAAATAAAAGAAGCGAAGTCTGACAACAGAAGAAATAAGCTTCTAAAAGGAATTGAGTTGACAAATTATGAGATTTTCTGTCTTTCTCAGAGGAACTGAAATGTTTTACTACTGAGAAAGGAGGTATGAAGATATGGAATCCACGGTTATGGAAACTGCAATATCGCAGGGAATCTGGGCCGTCCTGGCAGTTTTTCTTTTGATTTACATTGTAAAATCCAATGAACAAAGGGATGCAAAGCAGGAAGAAAGGGAAAAAAATTACCAGACAGTGATTGAGAATTTGACTGAAAAATTCCAAATTCTAAATCAGGTTCAGAATGATCTGAAAGAGATTAAGGATAATCTTCTTAATAAAAATTAAATAGGAAAAAGAAATAGAAGCTCTCTCTACAAAATGAATGTCACAGTAGGGAGGGCTTTTGTCATTCAGGTAAGAAAACAGATTAATTCAATATACAGGCAAAACACTCATATCCATTAGAATACATTTTATTCCAGAATTACAGAGGTTTATATAAATGGTGATATACTATGATAATAAATATTATTGAATGGAGGAAAAAGAGATGAAAGAATACAAGGTTATAACAGCACTTTTTTTGTCAGCAGTAATGCTGGGTACAGCTCCATTAACCGTATGGGGAGCGGAGAGTTTTTCGACAGGGGAATCTTTCAGTGATGGAACAGAAAATATTCCTGACATAGTAACAGATTCGGCTCTGTCTGGTGAATCTTCTGAAAGAGACTATGAGTTAAGCATAGAAACAGGTACGGATGTAGAGCTTACAGAAAGTGATTTTTATGATCCGGAATTTCGTGTAGAGAAATATGTGAAAGTCAGAAATTCAGGAAAAAAAGAAACAAGAGTCCGGGTAGATGCTTCTGGTCTTAAGAATTTTGAGGTAGATGATCAGATGGCAAAGTGGTCAGAGGATTATGAGGAACAGGATTCCAAAAGACTGCTGAAGCCGGGAGAAACTCTGGATTTTTTTGTACTGCCAAAGCAGGAATACGGAACATATGATGAAACGTTTGATTTCCTTGCAGATGACGGAAGCAGATATCCGGTTCATATCACAATGAATAGAGAGAAGAACCCAACGGAAAAGAAGAGTCTGGAAATTACCGAAAAATCTTCCGAGAGTTTCCCGATAATGCACTGGGGATATAAGACACTTCCGGAAGCCAGAATTTATGTTTTGAAAAATTTTACGGACATGGATATGGAACTGTCTTTCGATTATAGCAAAGACTGTAGTGTATCATTATGCGGAAATACCAGTCTGGCACCTGGAGAGAGTACAGAACTGAGCCTTTGTCCGCAGATGGGACTGCCAGTTGGAGAACATGATCTTGGAGTGACAGTGACTGCGAAAACAGCGACAGGAGAGACTATAACAAAGAAGATTTGGGATTCTTTCAGAGTAGATTCAAGGACATTTCAGGGACTGGTGGATACCATTGAACCTGTGACCGGAATTACCAATGGCGTAGAAAAAACTGCTGATGCTTTACATTTGCCATCGGTTCTTAAAGTCTATGGTGCTGAAGTGGATGGAGAAAAAACGACATTTTCTGCCGATGTAAAATGGGATGTGGAGAATTGTGCATATAACCCGAAAAATACGGCGTCTCAAAGTTTCACAGTTAACGGACAATTGGAACTGCGTGAAGGTGAAAACAATGAAGAGCTGGATACGTCTGTAAAGATAAAGGTACAGGTGGATGCGTACAAGGGGTTGAACAGACCGGTGATTGATTCGACATGGACCAGAGTGATCACGAATTATGCAGAACTTTCTTTAAGAGATACTTCTAATGAAGCAGACGGATATTTTTTTGTAGCAGCAGAATCTCAAAAGGAACTGGAAAAAGAAAATTATATCGCACAGGTGAAGGTCGCAAAATCTGAACTGAATCATTATCCTAAACTGAAATATATTCCTGAAGGGACGCATTATCTCTATTGCAGGGCATATAAAGAGGAAAGTGGTCATACGGAGAAATATGGTGAATGGTCTGAAGGATTTCTGTTAAAGGTAAATATAAAGACACCAAATGCACCTGTGGTTCAAAAACTACAGGTGAAGAAAAATGACGTTAAAATTATCCTTGGCAGTAATACAGAAGAACTGGATGGTTATGATGTTGTTGCTGCCAGAAGTAAAGACGGGGATGAGCCATCAGATTATATAAAGGTACAATGCAAATATTCAGGAAACAGCAAGGAACTCATTCTAAAAGGAGTACCGAAAGGAAACTGGTATATTGGTGTACATGGCTATAAATATCTGGATGGATCAAATAAAAAAGTACTGAGTAAGTGGGCGGAAGTTCAAAAAGTAACGGTAAAGACAAGCCTTGTAACAGGAAAACCAGCTGTTAAATCGGCAAAGGTTTCCAGACAGGGAACAAAAAGAAAAGTAACGGTGAAGTTTACTGTACCAAAAGCCTGTGACGGAACGGACTGGGTACTGGCAAAGAAAGTATCTCAATCCGAAGATGGAAGTTATACATATGTCAGCGGTTATGCTTATACTAAGAAAAATCAGACGAAAACTACAGTCATTTTTAAAAATGTAAAACCTGGAGTTTATTATCTTACAGGACGTGCTTATGTAAAAGGATATGCAAAAAATTATACGAAATGGTCAGAGGTAAAGAAAGTAGTTGTGAAGTAGAAAAGTGATTTAGACCAGAAATTTATTTTTTTTCTGCATATATATATATATATATATCAAAAAAGAAGGTGTTGTTTGTCAGAATAAATAATCCAAAGGAAGTATGGTAGTATTTATTCTGCAACTGTGTGGTATAACCAAAACCTGAGTTTACGACTGTGAATGTACATTCTGCATCAGATTCTTTCCAGTTTACAACACTGAAAGTTAATGTTTCTGGCATAATTTTTGTCTCCTTTAAATTTTTTGAATTTGCAAATTCACTATATAAAGATGCTGCTTTGGTGATTTGTAAACCATAAGTGTGTATATGAGCATGATTTTTTTCTTTCATGCGGAAATTAGGTAAGAATAAAAATAAAGATTCGAGGTCAGATGATGCAGGTTTATTCCCTTTTTATATTTTCTGCATCAGTTTACTGTAAAATAATAACGGGTAAAGAAGATATAAGATGTTCTGGTACATACAATTAAGAAGAAAGGGGCATGTGCTGTGTATAGTCAAAATGATGAACCGCCTGAGATGATCAGGCGGTTTTGAAGTATCTGGATTTTTTATGAATATTTTATTTTTAATTACAGGTATAATGTGTTACAATAAATATAACCATTAAGACTACCAGGCAGGTCAGAATTTGACCTGCCTGTAAATGCATACGGAAATAAATCGGGGTCAAAAGAATCGTTAATAATTGTAACAAAATAAAATTACCGGTGTAGCAAAAATAAAATTACAGGGGAAATGCGGATGAATGAGATGACAGATGCATATGTAAAACTGGATAAGGTTTCCAAGATATATGGAACAAAGGAAGTAAAAATCGTTGCAGTAGATGAGATCAGCTTTGAGATTGCCAAGGGAGAGTTTGTAGTGATCGTTGGTCCCAGCGGTGCGGGCAAGACAACAGTGCTGAACATTCTTGGGGGTATGGATCAGGCTACCAGCGGAGAAGTTCTGGTGGATGGAAGGAATATTGCCAGATATAACAGCAGGCAGCTTACCGGTTATCGGAGAAATGATATTGGATTTGTATTCCAGTTCTATAATCTGGTGCCTAATCTTACAGCACTGGAGAACGTAGAACTGGCATTGCAGATCTGTAAAAATCCGCTGGATGCCAAGGAGGTTCTGGAGGAAGTGGGACTGAAGGACAGACTGACCAATTTCCCGGCACAGCTTTCCGGTGGTGAGCAGCAGAGAGTTTCCATTGCCAGGGCACTGGCGAAGAATCCCAAGCTCTTACTGTGTGATGAGCCCACAGGTGCACTGGACTACCAGACTGGTAAGGCAATCCTGAAGCTGTTGCAGGATATGTGCAGGGAGCGTGGAATGACAGTGATCGTCATTACCCATAACTCGGCGCTGACACCTATGGCAGACCGTGTGATCAAGATCAAGAACGGCAAGGTTTCCAGGATGACAATGAATGACCATCCTACACCCATAGAGGAGATAGAATGGTAGGTGATGAATATGAAAGCAATGCATAAAGATTTCTGGATGGAGATACGCAAGAGCAAAGCCAGATTTATTTCCATATTTATGATCGTTGCTCTGGGAGTTGCGTTTTTCTCCGGGATACAGGCCTCGTCACCGGATATGCGCTTCTCAGGTGATGCCTATTATGATGAAACCAATCTTATGGATATCAAAGTAATGGGAACTCTGGGACTGACGGAGGATGATGTAGCTGCCATTAAGCAGGTGGACGGAGTAGAGAATGCAGAGGGCGCCTATGGTACAGATGTAATGTGTGGAGAAGGCGAGAAGCAGAAGGTACTTCATGTGGAAGCTGTGGATCAAACCATGAATCGGATCTCAGTGACAGAGGGAAAAGCTCCGGAAAAAAGCGGAGAGATTTTCCTTGACTGTATTTTTGCTGAGAGCAATGGATATAAGGTGGGTGATCAGATTACCCTGAAAGAGGGCGGAGACAGCGAACTGTTGAAAAAGACAGATTATACAGTTGTGGGTTTAGGAGAGAGTCCTCTCTACATATCCTATAATCGCGGAAATTCCACTTTGGGTTCCGGTGAGGTTAATGGATTTGCCTATGTGCTCCCTGAGGATTTTGACCAGGAAGTGTATACGCAGATTTATGTGCAGGCTCATGGGGCACAGGATCTGATCAGCTATACAGATGCTTATGATTCCCTGATAGAGAGAGTGCAGGAGCAAGTGGAGGGGATTGAGGCAGAACGGTGTCAGGTCAGATATGATGAGATTGTAGAGGAAGCTAATGACAAGCTTGCAGATGCCAGACAGGAACTTGAAGATGGAAAGAAGGAGGCTGATGAGAAGCTTGCAGATGCCAGACAGGAACTGGAAGACGGCGAAAAGAAGTTAAAAGACGGCAAGAAGGAATATAAGGATGGCAAGAAAAAGCTTGCAGATGCCAGAAAGGAGCTGGAGGACGGAAAAGCCCGGCTTGCAGATGCAAAGAAGGAGTTAGAGGATGGCAGATCCCAGCTTGCCAGTGCGAAAGAGCAGATTGCCAGTGGCAGAGAGCAGATTGCATCTGCAAAGGAACAGCTGAATGCAGGATGGGCGGAGGTTTCCGAAAACCAGGCAAAGCTTGATGATGGAAAGGCGCAGCTAGAGGATGGCAAGAATCAGCTAAGCGCCGGTGAGAAGCAGGTTGCGGATGCAAAGACGCAGCTTACCCAGAGCCAGCAGGAGCTTGACAATGGAAAGGCGCAGATCCAGTCAGGCAGAGAGCAGATTGCAGCAACCAGACAGGACTTAAATGCCAAAAAGGAAAGCTGCAATCAGGGACTTGCCCAGATTGAGCAGCAAGAGGCCCAGCTTTCCGAAGGAGAGGCCCAGTTAGAGGGTGCCAGAAGTCAGCTTGCCGCATTGCAGGCACAGTATGAGGAAGCAGCAGCTTCGGGAGTATATTCAGAGGAAGAACTGGCGGCTCTGGCAGCACAGGTTTCCGCTTATCAGGAGCAGGTGGACAGTCAGGCAGCCCAGCTGGAAGCATCCAGAAACCAGATCGCAGCAGCAAGAAGTGAACTGGAGAGTGGTTTAAGCCAGGTGGAGAGCGGACTTGCCCAGCTTGATGCAAAGGAAGCAGAACTGAACCAGCAGGAGGCCGCATTTCCCGATGCCCAGGCAAAGATTGATGCAGGATGGAAAGAGGTGAAGGCTCAGGAGAAGAAGCTGGAACCAGCCAGAAAAGAGATTCAGGAAAAAGAAGCCCAGCTTGAGTCAGCACAGGAACAGATCGATGCTGCAAAAGCAAAACTAAATTCCAGCCAGGCGCAGTTAGAGGAGAAGGAGGCAGAACTTGCTTCGGGAGAAGCACAGATCCGGGAGAATGAAGGGAAGCTTGCTTCCGGCGAGAAAGAGATTGCCGACAATGAACAGAAGCTGAGGGATGGAGAGAAGGAAATCTCAGAGAACGAACAGAAGCTGAAGGATTCCAGAAAGGACATCAAGAAAGCTGAGAAGGATCTGGAAGAAGGTAAAAAAGAATACGAAGACGGCAAGAGGGATGCAGAGAAAGAAATCGCAGACGGTGAGAAGAAGATTCAGGATGCCCAGGATGAGATCGATGATATCAGTATGCCGGAATGGATGGTAACGGACCGCAATGATCTGCCGGAATATTCAGATTATGGGGATAATGCAGACAGAATGAGAAGTATCGGACAGGTTTTCCCTGTTATCTTTTTCCTGGTGGCTGCACTGGTAAGTCTGACTACCATGACACGAATGGTGGAGGAACAGAGAACCCAGATCGGTACAATGAAGGCGTTGGGATACGGCAAGTATGCGATTGCATCAAAATATCTGCTGTATGCCTTTCTTGCCACTGTGGGAGGCAGTATTCTGGGAATTCTGATCGGAGAGAAGATCCTGCCTTTGGTTATTATTAACGGGTATGGCATTATGTACAAGGGCATGATGAACAATATCCAGATCCGTTATGAGTTTAAATTTGCAATGATAGCAGCAGGTGCGGCAACTGTGTGTACTGTCGGAGCCACCATTTTCTCCTGTTACAGGGCACTGGCGGAAACTCCGGCATCACTGATGCGTCCTCCTGCTCCCAAAGAGGGTAAGAGAATCCTGCTGGAACGGATCCCGCTTTTCTGGAAGCACTTGAATTTTACATGGAAATCTACTCTGAGAAATCTTTTCCGATATAAAAAACGTTTCTTTATGACGATTTTCGGTATTTCGGGAAGTATGGCGCTGATGCTGGTAGGTTTTGGACTCAGGGATTCCATTATGGATATTGCCAGACGGCAGTATCAGGAGCTTCAGCATTATACAGGAACGATTATTGATGATGAGGATGCAACGGATAAGGAGAGACAGGAGCTGGATGAATTTTTGAAGAATGACAGCCAGATCGAGAGATATACCCATGTGCAGTTTACCAAGATGAGTGTTCCCAGAAATAAATCCAATATCAGCGTATATGTGTATGTGCCTGAGAATCTTGAGACCTTTAATAAGGATGTAACTCTTCAGGACAGAAAGACAAAAGAGAAATATAAGCTGACGGAAGCAGGTACAGTGATCAGTGAGAAGACGGCAACCCTGACAGGACTGAAAGTCGGGGATACCATGACCATCACAAAGGATGGAAAAAATTATGAGACAAAGATCGCAGCAGTGACAGAGAATTACATGGGACATTATATTTATATGACAGGAAATGTCTATGAACAGACCTTCGGGGAGAAGCCGAACTATTCTGCAACTGTGTTCACAGTAAAAGAGGAGTACAAAGAATCAGAATCTGAGATGGGAAATGAGATCCTGAAGCACCCGGCTGCATTAAGCATCAGCTATACCAGCAGTCTGGAGGCTCAGCTTCACAGAATGCTGGGAGCATTGGATACGGTGATCATAGTGCTGATCATTTCTGCGGGAATGCTTGCTTTCGTAGTCCTGTATAATCTGAACAATGTCAATATTACGGAACGCCAGAGAGAACTGGCAACCCTGAAGGTGCTGGGATTCTATGATACTGAAGTTTCGGCCTATGTATACAGGGAGAATGTTATTCTTACCTTCATAGGCGTGCTGGCAGGGGCTGTATTCGGAATCTTTTTGCACAGGTATATTATCCGTACTGTGGAAGTGGATGCAGTCATGTTCGGAAGAAATATTAATCCTGTCAGTTTCCTGTACTGCGGACTGCTGACAATTGGATTCTCCATGATCGTAAATCTGTTTATGCATCAGAAATTAAAGAAGATTGACATGGTAGAATCCCTGAAAAGTGTGGAATAAACGATCTGTCGCTTTATTGCGGAAAAGAAGAAATTGTTTTTCTGTGGTTTTTAAATATGTAGTCAAACGGATAGAATGGATAAGAGGAAGAAAGGGGAATATTATCATGGGAACAGCAAATCAGATAGAGCAGGAATTAATGAACTATATATCCGATCATAAAATCAGGAACACGCATTCACATCATCTGCCGGAACAGGCGATGGTGGATTTTGATCTGGATAAGCTGATAAATAATACGTATTTACAATGGCAGCAGGTAACTCCGGGAACAACAGCAGAAAGCAGAACTGCATATCTGGAAAAAACACGATATAAATCTTATTTTGTCTGGCTTCAAAAGGCTATCGGAGAGTTGTATGGAATATCGGAGCCGATCACAGCTCAGAACTGGGATCAGATTTCAGATCGAATCAGAAAAGCGCATCAAAATCCCGACTTTTACATGGATGTGCTGAAAAATAAATGTAAGTATCAAACAGTAGTTGTAGATACCTACTGGAATCCGGGCTCTGACAATGGAAGACCGGAGCTGTTTACGCCTGCTTTTCGGCTGGATTTGTTCTTTTTGGGCTATAAAAAAGGACTTCGCAATCATGACGGTGTATCACTGGAAGAGAACTTTGGTGAACTGCCGGACAATTTACAGGATTATGTGGAGTGGGTCAGAAAGTGGATCATACAAAAAAAGAGTGAGGGCTGTGTGGCCTTAAAAATAGCGATGGCCTATGAGCGTAGTCTTCATTTTAAAAAAGTGACGCGGGAGCAGGCTGAAAGGGTATTCCGTTTAAAAGAGTCGGATATAACCCAGGAAGATATCAGATGTTTTCAGGACTATTTGTTCTGGAAAATATGTGAAATTGCGGCGGAAGTGTCACTTCCATTACAATGTCACACAGGAATGGGGCAAGTTATAGATACGAATATACTGCAGTTGAACAATGTGATAAAAAATAATCCGGAAACGAAATTTGTGCTGCTGCATTGTGGCTTTCCATGGGTGGATGATCTTTTTTCCATAGTAGACGGATATCCGAATCTGTATCCGGATCTGACCTGGCTTCCAATCTTATCCTACACCGCATCAAAACGTGTAATGCATCAGCTGATCGAGATGTCCCAGATTGATAAAATCTGCTGGGGATGTGATACGTGGACAGTAGAGGAAAGTTATGGCTCCCTTCTTGCATTCCGTTTTTCACTGTGTAGTGTTCTGAGAGAAAAAATAGAGGACGGATATCTTTCCGTAAATAATGCAAAGGATATTATTGATAAAATTTTGTTCGACAATGCGGGAAAAATATACGTATGACACCAGATAAATTTGTGAAATCCGGAGAAACGTTCTTGACAAGAAAGCCTTTTTTCATTATAGTAGAATCCAGAAAAAGGCTGTGAAAAAGAGGAGTAGGCGGTAATGCCCCACAGAGAGGGAAGCTTATAAGCTGGAAGGTTTCCCGGGAACAGAAGTGCTGAAGGTAGCTTTGGAGCCGGGAGGCTGAAGTGAGTGTGTATGAATCATATCAGAGTTATATACGCGCATGGTAGGTTTTCACGTATCCCGCGTTAAGGGAATGAGAGACAAACTAAGGTGGTACCGCGATCTATGTCGCCCTTTGCACGTATAATGCGTGTGAGGGGCGTTTTTTATCGAATAAGTTTATGACACAGTTATCTGGCTGGATGCGGAAAGCGAAGTCAGTATGCTTATTTGTTTGGTTGTCAGGGTGACTGCTTTATAACGGAGTAATCCGTAGATACTTTAGTTTCAGATATATAATTAGGAGGACATTATGAGCAAAGAACTTGCAAAAACTTACGATCCTAAGGGAATCGAAGAGCGTCTTTACACAAAATGGATGGACAATGGATATTTCCATGCAAAAGTAAACCCGGACAAGAAACCGTTTACTATTGTTATGCCGCCGCCAAACGTAACCGGTCAGCTTCACATGGGACATGCGCTGGATGAAACCATGCAGGATATCCTGATCCGTTTCAAGAGAATGCAGGGCTATGAAGCATTATGGCAGCCGGGAACTGACCATGCAGCTATCGCTACAGAGGTTAAGGTTATCGACAAGCTGAAAAAAGAAGGTATCGACAAACACGATATCGGCCGTGAGGAATTCTTAAAACATGCGTGGGCATGGAAAGAGGAGTACGGCGGAAAGATCATCAATCAGTTAAAGAAACTGGGTGCTTCCGCAGACTGGGAGAGAGAACGTTTCACAATGGATGAGGGATGTTCCAAAGCAGTACAGGAAGTATTTATCAAATTATATGAAAAAGGCTATATCTACAAAGGTTCCAGAATCATCAACTGGTGTCCTGTATGCCAGACTTCCATCTCTGATGCAGAGGTTGAGCATGAGGATCAGGATGGATTTTTCTGGCACATTAATTACCCGATCGTAGGGGAAGAGGGACGTTTCGTAGAGATTGCAACTACACGTCCGGAAACCCTGCTGGGTGATACTGCTGTTGCCGTAAATCCGGAAGATGAGCGCTACAAGGATCTCATCGGCAAGATGCTGAAGCTTCCTCTCACAGACAGAGAGATTCCGGTGATCGCCGATGAATATGTAGACAAAGAATTCGGAACAGGATGTGTAAAGATCACACCTGCCCATGACCCTAACGACTTTGAGGTTGGACGCCGTCACAATCTGGAAGAGATCAACATTATGAATGACGATGCGACCATCAACGAGCTTGGCGGAAAATACGCTGGTATGGACCGTTACGAAGCACGTAAGGCAATGGTAGCAGATCTGGAAGAACTTGGACTTCTGGTAAAAGTAGTTCCTCACAACCACAGCGTTGGAACTCATGACCGCTGCGGCACAACGGTAGAGCCTATGATCAAGCCACAGTGGTTTGTAAAGATGGACGAGATGGCAAAGGCTGCGATCAAAGCTCTGGATGACGGAGATCTGAAATTCGTTCCGTCCCGTTTTGACAAGACGTATCTTCACTGGCTTGAGAATATCCGTGACTGGTGTATTTCCAGACAGTTATGGTGGGGACACAGAATCCCGGCTTATTACTGTGATGAGTGCGGTGAAGTAGTTGTTGCAAGAGAAATGCCTGAGAAATGCCCGAAATGCGGATGTACACATCTTCATCAGGATGAGGATACACTGGATACCTGGTTCAGTTCTGCATTATGGCCATTCTCCACACTTGGCTGGCCGGAGAAAACACCGGAACTGGAATATTTCTATCCGACAGATGTACTTGTTACAGGATATGACATTATCTTCTTCTGGGTTATCCGTATGGTATTCTCTGCTCTGGAGCAGACTGATCAGGTTCCGTTCCATCATGTACTGATCCATGGTCTGGTACGTGACTCCCAGGGACGTAAGATGAGTAAGTCTCTTGGAAACGGTATCGATCCTCTGGAAGTTATTGATAAATACGGCGCAGATGCTCTTCGTCTTACTCTGATGACAGGTAATGCACCTGGAAATGATATGCGTTTCTACTGGGAAAAGGTAGAAGCAAGCCGTAACTTCGCAAACAAGATCTGGAATGCTTCCCGTTTCATCATGATGAACCTGGAAGGCAAGACAGTGACAGAGCCGGAGAACTTAAATGATCTCTGTGCAGAGGATAAATGGATTCTGTCTCACTTAAATACAGTGATCCGCGAAGCTACAGAGAACATGGAAAAATATGAACTTGGTATTGCAGTACAGAAGGTTTATGACTTCCTGTGGGATGAACTCTGCGACTGGTATATTGAGATGGCTAAAGTTCGTCTGTGGAAGGCAGAGGAAGATCCGAAGGCAGCAAATGATGCACTCTGGACATTAAGAACAGCGCTGACAGAAGGCCTGAAGCTTCTTCATCCGTATATGCCGTTTATCACAGAGGAAATCTACTGCACACTTCTTCCTGAAGAAGAGTCTATTATGATCTCCGAATGGCCTGTATACAGAGAAGAAAGAAACTTCCCGGATGCTGAGAAAGCAATCGAGGGCTTCAAAGAGGTTGTAAGAGGTATCCGTAATACCAGAACAGAGATGAATGTTCCGAATAACCGCAAGACAAGCCTGCATATTGTGGCAAAGGATGCTGAAACAGCAGCAATGTATGAGAACAGCAAGAAATCCTTTGTAAATCTTGCATTTGCAAAAGAGATTCTGGTACAGACAGACAAGAACGGAATCAGTGAAGATGCAGTTTCAGTAGTTGTTTCCAATGCGGTTGTATATATGCCGTTGGAAGACCTGATTGACAAAGATAAAGAGATTGAACGTCTTACAAAAGAAACAGAACGTCTCACAAAAGAGATCGCAAGATGTGAAGGTATGCTGAATAATCCGAACTTCGTAAACAAGGCACCTGCTTCCAAGGTGGATGCGGAGAAAGACAAACTTGCGAAATATAAAGAAATGATGGATAAGGTTAAAGGACAGTTAGAGCAGCTTAAGAAATAAGGGAGTGTTTAGATGAAATTGTATAAGATTTGTAACAAAATCTCCCTTTTACTCCATGTACTTGCCAGCGCAGCGGGATATTTTGTTATGGAGGCAATCTGCCGTCACTCGTTTATAGAAGCCTGGAATTATATGACACAGAGACCTCTGGTTTTTGCATATAATGCGGCATTTATTTTTACCTCGTCACTAATTGTTTATCTGTTTCACAGGAGAGTATTCTGGAGAGTACTGGTTACGTTGTTCTGGCTGATACTGGCCATTATCAATGGTGTTCTCCTGCTGAACCGTGTTACACCTTTTACCGGACCGGATCTGCATCTGATCACAGATGCAATGAAGATTGCCAACAAATATCTGCCTGTTGCAGGCGTTGTGGCAGTCTGCATCCTGTTTGGGATTCTTGTTATTTTACTGCTGATGCTGCTTATTAAAGGACCGAAGTATCAGAAAAAGATTAAATATCGCTACAATATTCCTCTGATCCTGCTGGCTGTTGCTCTTTTTGCAGGATGTACACAGCTGGCACTGGAGAAGAGGGTACTTTCCAATTACTTTGGAAATATTGCTTTTGCATATGAGGATTATGGATATCCTTACTGTCTGGCAACTACGATTTTTAATACGGGAATCAGCTGTCCGAGAGATTATTCTGAGAAAGAAATCAAAAGAATTGAGAAGACGGAAAAGAATCTCCCGGAAACGCAGGAAGAAAAGCGTCCGAATATTCTGTTTTTGCAGTTGGAATCATTCTTTGATCCTACGCTGGTTAATTACCTGAATATTTCAGAAGACCCGATTCCGACATTCCGTAAGCTGATGAAGGAATATTCTTCAGGATATTATAAGGTTCCCTCTGTCGGTGCAGGTACTGCCAATACAGAGTTTGAATCCATTACAGGAATGAGTATGCATTATTTCGGACCCGGGGAATATCCTTATAAGAGTATTCTGAGAGAGACTACCTGTGAGAGTGCACCTTACGTACTGAAGAATCTGGGTTATACCACCCATGCGGTTCATAATAATGAAGCAAACTTCTATGGAAGAAGATCTATTTTCCCGAATCTCGGATTTGATACTTTTACTTCCGAAGAGTACATGGCAAGAGAGAATGAGAAGAATCCAAATGGCTGGGTAAAGGATGAGGTTCTGACGGATGAAATCCTGAAATGTCTGGATTCCACTGAGGGACCGGATTATGTATATACTATTTCCGTACAGGGACATGGTGCATATCCGGATGAGCAGATTCTGGAGGATCCTGAGATCACAGTTTCCGGTGCACCGACTGAGGAAGAGAACAATAAATGGGAATATTACGTAAATGAGATCCATGAGATGGATAATTTTGTAAAAGAGCTGACAGATAAGCTGGCAGATTATCCTGAGGATGTGGTCCTTGTTATGTACGGTGATCACCTTCCGACTATGGGACTGACTGTGGAGGACCTGAAGAACAAGTATCTGTTTCAGACAGAGTATGTGATGTGGGATAACTTCGGACTTAAGAAAAAGAATGAAAATCTTGCAGCATACCAGATGGCGGCAGAGGTTATGGATCGTGTGGGAATCCATGAGGGAACTGTTTTCCGCTATCATCAGGCAAGAAGAAATACCAGAAATTATCAGGTGGATCTGGAAACCCTGCAGTATGACCTCCTTTATGGAAAGAGATATTCCTACGGGGAAAGCGGCGAAAGTCCTTATCTGCGTACCAGAATGCGTATGGGAATCTATGATGTGACTTTGGATTCCATTCAATGTATCTCTGAGGCAGATCATACATATTACATTAAGGGAACGGAATTTACGCCGTCCAGTGAAATCAAGCTGAACGGAGAATGGTATGATACGGTCTATATCAATCCGACTACGTTGATGATCACAGGTACGGAGCTGAATGATTTCGACAGGATTGCGGTGATCCAACGAAGCAACAGTTCGACGCGAAAACCGCTGAGCAAGAGCTATGACCGGTCTTGCTATGCACTTTATTCAAATAATAAATGGAAATTAACAGAAAGTGCCGGTACGAATGAAAATTAATCCATAATTTTGTCGGATAAAATATTACGATTGGTACTGGACATCTTCCACCACTATTATATAATGTTAGAGTAACTAAATACATTATAGATAAGTGGTGGAATTTTTTTATGAATTACGAAGAAGCAGTTGCTTATATTGATGAAACTCCGAAATTTACAAAGAAGAACAGTCTGGATCACACAAAGGAATGTCTGAGAAGACTTGGCAATCCTCAGGATAAGTTTAAGGTGATCCATGTGGCAGGAACTAATGGAAAGGGAAGTACATGTGCGTTTCTGACCTCTGTTCTGAGAGAGGCGGGATATTCCTGCGGATTATTTACTTCTCCTCATCTGGTGGAGATCAATGAACGCTTCCAGATCAATGAGGTGAATATTGATAATGATACTTTCCTGAAGGCCTTTGAGAAAGTAAAGGTACTTGCGGATGAACTGGTTGCAGAAGGCAGCTATCATCCGACTTATTTTGAGATGCTTTTTCTGATGGGAATGGTGATCTTTGCAGATGCAGGTGTTGATTATGTGACTCTGGAAACAGGACTGGGCGGAAGAATGGATGCGACTACTGCTGTGGAGAATCCTGTTGCCTGTGTGATCACATCGATCAGTCTGGATCATATGCAGTATCTGGGAGATACAGTTGCCAAAATCGCAGGAGAAAAGGCCGGGATCATTGTGCCGGGGGTACCGGTAATCTATGACGGAAACGACCCGGATGCAGCAGAAGTGATTCGTGCCAGAGCAGAAGAACTGGGAAGCCCTGCTTATGAAGTGAAGAGATCAGATACAGAAGTGCTCAGAAATACTTCGGCGGGAATTGATTTTGCATTTCGGAATGAGTATTATAAGGATATGGTTTTCTCCATTCCGTTTATTGCAAAGTATCAGGTGATGAACAGTGCACTTGCATTAAAGACGATTGAGGTTCTGCAGAATGTGATTTCTGTATCTATGGATCAGATCCATGTGGGAATTGCCGGAACACGCTGGCAGGGAAGAATGGAAACAGTGCTTCCGGGTGTGATCGTGGACGGTGCTCACAATGAGGACGGGGTAGAGAAATTTGTAGAGACAGCAGAACATTTTCAGAAAGAATGTCCGCTGACTTTGCTTTTTTCAGCAGTAGATGACAAAGATTATACAGATATGATACATACGATCTGCAGCAGGATCACGTTCCGCCAAGTGGTAGTAACCTCTGTTGGCGGATATCGCCAGGTTCCTGCTGAGAGATTTGCAAAGCTTTTTACAGAAGCAGGTGCTTCTTCTGTGGAAGTAGTGGAGGATGTTGAGAAAGCCTTTGGTAGAGCACTGGAAGTAAAGGGGGATGACGGAATGCTCTTCTGCGTGGGTTCCCTGTATCTTGTCGGTGAGATTAAAGATGTGATCAGGAGAAATAAGAAATGATAGATTATGAAGAGGAACTGAAGAAATTTGAACCTTGTCTGGATGTGGCAGATGCGGAGGGTGCGATTTATGAGAGAGAACTGACGGATATCCTGGATATTCTTCAGGAAGTTCTCCGCGAAGCCAAGAGTGGCAGACGGGTAAAATAAGGAGATACACATGAATTGTATGAATTGTGGCGCATTTCTGGTGGACAAAGATCTGGATTACTGCCCGAAATGTGGATGTAATGTGCTGATCCAGAAAAAGGTAGATTACCTTTCCAGACAGTATTACAACCGGGGGCTTGAGAAAGCCAGTGTCCGCGATCTTTCAGGGGCGATTGACTGTCTGAAGCAGAGTCTTATTTATAATAAGCATAATATTCAGGCGAGAAATCTTCTTGGACTGGTATATTTTGAGACAGGGGAGGTGGTTGCCGCACTCAGTGAATGGGTGATCAGTAAGAATCTTCAGCCATCCAGAAATCTGGCATCAGAATATATTAACAAGCTGCAGGCGAACTCCAATAAGCTTGAGGCGATCAATGAAACGATCAGAAAGTATAATGATGCCTTAAACCTGTGCAGGGAAGGTCATGAGGATATGGCTGCGATCAGGCTGAAGAAGATTCTCATACAGAATCCAAAACTGATCAAAGGTTACCATCTTCTGGCACTTGTGCAGATGAAAGAGGGGGAATATAACAAGGCAAGAAAGACGTTAAGGAAAGCCGCGCGGATTGATAAAACAAATACAACAACCCTTCGTTTTTTGAGAGAGATTGACGAACAGACAGGAGTATCTACACGTCTGGAACGTCAGAATAAAAGAAACAGGAAAGCTGTGGACAGCAGTGAGAATGATATGGCAATCCAGATTCCTCAGTATAAAGAAAAAGGAAGGATTCCGCTGTTTTTTACACTGGTTGCCGGATTTTGTGCAGGATTGCTGGCGTTTTATCTTCTGGCTGTTCCTGCCATACGTCAGGGAATCTACAGGGAAGCGAATCAGCAGATTGTGAAATACAGTGATGCAGTGTCCAGCCAGGGAGCTGAGCTGACCAAGGCACAGAGCCAGGCTCAGGAATCAGGGGACACAGTTGAGGCTGCTTCCAAACAGATAGAGGAAGAGAAGAAAAAGAACAGCAGTTATGAAGCTCTGATCGAAGCATATGCAGCATTACAGCAGCAGAATGCAGATGAGGCTGCATTGAAGATACAGAATGTTTATGCGGATCTGCTGCCTGCGGATCTGAAGGGAATTTACAATACGATCTGTAACACTACAGGGACAACCGGGATTGAAGGAACTACAGATGCGACAGCAGCAGACGGCACGGACAGTGGTGACAGCGCAGATGGAGATGCTTCTTCGGATTCATCGGACGATGGAAGTTATGACGATGGTTCCTATGACAGTGGGGAATATGATGATGGTTCTTACGATAATTCTGATGGTGATTCGGCAGATGACGGAAGTTACGACACCGGTGATTATGACGATTCCGGATATTGATACCATTTTTCATTTTGATGTGGCAGAAGACATGAAATATCATAAGAAGATGTAAAGATACAAAAGAGATGCATGGAAGTCATGTGTCTCTTTTTTTTACCGAATCAAGTAAGTTCCCTGGAGCGTGTCTGAAAAAGGCTGCGAAAAGCAATAAACAGTTATTTGATGTAGAGCTACACTGCAAAGTGGATTGCGAACATTCGTCTGACAAAAAGTGAGGAGGGATATGATGGAGAACAGATTTGAAATACAGGGAAATTCCCTGATCATTCATTTACCGAAAGAGGTAGATCATATGGTGACAGACGAGATACGCAGAGATTCAGATGATATTATACGGAAAAAATATATACGAACGATCACATTTGATTTTTCAGGAACAGCGTTTATGGACAGTTCAGGGATAGGGCTGATCATGGGGAGATACCGGATGATGGGGATGCGCGGTGACTGTATACAGGCTACAGGAGTAAATTCCTATATTGAAAAGCTGCTGCATCTGTCAGGGGTATATAAATTTGTCGAAATCTGTGGGGAAGTCTAAAGAGAGGGGGAAGAAAACTATTATGGAAAATACCAATGAAATGAAAATTATTTTTGACAGCAGACCTGAGAATGAGGGGCTGGCAAGAGTTGCGGCGGCAGCTTTCTGCACACAGCTGAATCCTACTCTGGAGGAAGTGGCAGATCTGAAAACTGCTGTGTCAGAGGCTGTGACGAACTGTATTATTCATGCTTATGAAGGCCAGGTGAAGAAGATAGAGATTTTCTGCAGAAGGGAAGGGCAGAAATTATGGGTTGATGTGATCGATAAGGGAGTGGGGATCAGAGACGTTGCAAAAGCTATGGAGCCTCTTTTTACAACAAAGCCGGAGAAAGATCGTTCCGGGATGGGATTTACATTTATGGAAGCGTTTATGGATGAGGTAACAGTAGAATCACAGGTGGGATATGGAACAGTTGTCCATATGAAAAAGACGATCGGGAGGTAGGAATGGACCATACTCTTGCTCTGATCATGAAGTCACAACAGGGGGATAAAGAAGCAAGAGATACTGTATTTAAAGAAAACGCAGGACTTGTGTACAGCATGGCGAAAAGATTTGCCGGGCGCAGTGTGGAAATGGAAGATATCGTGCAGATAGGAAGCATTGGGCTGTTGAAAGCCATAGATCGTTTTGATATTTCGTACGATGTGAAGTTTTCAACTTATGCTGTTCCCATGATCATAGGTGAAATCAGACGCTATCTGAGGGATGACGGGATGCTTAAGGTGAGCAGAAACCTGAAAGAGAACTGTGCCAGAATTTATTCTGCGAGAGAAGCACTGGAAAAAGAACTGGGACGTGAACCGATACTGGAGGAAGTTGCGAAAGCGACAGAACTTTCAGTAGATGAAGTGGTGATGTCGATGGAATCAGGAGCTGAAGTGGAATCTTTGCACAAAATTATCTATCAGGGAGATGGAAATGATATTTCGCTTATGGACAGGCTCCAGGAAAAAGAAAATGGACAGGATGCAGCACTGAACAGGATTTTTCTGGATGAAATCCTGAAAAAACTGGATGCAAGAGAACGTCAGCTGATCGGTATGAGATATTTTAAGGATATGACGCAGACAGAGATTGCGGCAGAGATGGGAATTTCCCAGGTCCAAGTGTCAAGGATGGAAAAGCGGATTCTGAAGGAACTTAAAAAGCAGGTATAAGCAGATGGGAGTAATTAACTCACCGCTTGTAGAAGGTGGAGTATTCTCTGAAGAGGTAAATAAAAAAGAGGTTACTGTGAACGGAGTGAACAGTAACAAAAAGAGTGTGCGGATTACTATAATATTGCACACTCTTTTTGCTATAATATCTTTATTGTTATATATCGTAAGTTATACAGTTCTCTGTGATCTGAAGATCACATTTTTGTATTTCAGAAGGGCTGTCTGAAGAATCAGTCCTACTACACCACAGGAAACTACTTCTCCGATACCTACGGTAAGCATCATAAGCGGAATCGGAAGATTTACTCCGTATCCGAAGTGAAGTACGAATGGCACGATGACTGCATTGGAAACAATCGGCGGGATCGGCGCAAGAAAACGGTTGCAGCTGCGGAGTCTGTAAGTAAATACTGCTCCGATCAGTGTTGCGATGCTTCCGAAAATAATGTCTACAGGAATGGCACCGCCAAAGAGATTGGCAATGATACATCCCACAAATAACCCCGGAATCGCAGCCGGTGTAAAGAATGGCAGGATGGTCAGTGCTTCCGAAAAGCGAATCTGAATTTCGCCATAGCTGAGTGGTGCGAATAAAAGAGTCAGAACCACATAAATAGCTCCGATCACTGCTGCTTCTGCCAGAAACTGAGTACCTTTGTTTTTCATATTTGATTATCTCCTTTAGTATTTGTTTTACGAGTGGAAGGTTTCGAACACTCGGCTATCGAAGTATATCACTTTTCGGAAGTACGGTCAATGTCTTTGATAAGAGTTTTATTAACATTTTCCTCGTACAGACGCATCTGTATCTGCATAGGTGTTGGATCATCTGTTATTTTCATATGACCGAAATGATTGAAGAAGAAAAGTACCCCAAGTCCGATTCCTATGGAATAAGTGATTTCAAGAACAGTAAAATGACCGGAAGTCTGTCCTGTGACCTGGGTATAGATCTGCGAGAAGAGACCACCGACATCTACATCGTTATTAAATGTCATGATAGAGAAACCTGCACCGAAAAAGGCGGCAAGACCGACGAAAATAATCTTGCACCACTGCCAGACAAGTCCGGGACCGGGTTTGTTTTTAAAAGTGATGATAAAGTCGGCTTCTCCAATATTATTGATTTCAAGGTCCGGTTCTTTTTTTTTGATTTCGGAGATCAGATCCATGACAGACATTACATAACGTCCTGGTTTATTCGGGTCAAGATTTATAACCGGCATCACCCGGAGCTGATTCAGGATTTTACTGTTGCTGCAGGAAAGTTTTGCAATGTCTTGAAGATAAATGTGTGGATGGTTTATCTGGATATTCTGATCTAACTGTAAATAGAGAGTATCACTCATGGTAGGTTATCCTTTCATTTTGGGCTTGAAGATCAGGCTTGCAAGATAAGAGAAGATCAAAGCTGCGGAGACTCCCACCGCGCAGGCGGTAAAGCCTCCCATAAAGAGTCCGATCAGTCCGTTTTTGTCAATGGATTCTTTCATTCCTTTCCACAGGATATTGCCAAAACCAAGCAGGGGAACAGAAGCGCCTGCTCCGGCAAATTCTGCAAATGGCTGATAGATTCCGACAGCGCTTAAAACAGAGCCTGTACATACCAGAAGTACCATGATCCGTCCGGGCATAAGCTTTGTCCTGTCCAGAAGAATCTGTACCAGGGCACAGATCAGTCCGCCTGTCCAGAATGCATTAAAATAGTCCATGTATTTTTCCTCCTGAAAAAATTTCTGTATCTACATCATATCCGGAACCCTGTACTGTTCTATTACAACAGCGTGTGCGATACCGGGAATTGGATCCCCCTCGTTGAAGCTTACCTTTGACAGAAGGGCACCTGTGGGAACAAAGAGAATCCTTTTCCATTTTTTCTGTATAATACCCGGAAGAATATAGCCTGCCAGAACAGAGGCGGCACATCCACATCCACTGCCGCCGGAATGTGTATCCTGAGTCTGAGGATCATAGATCAGCATACCGCAGTCCTGATGGACAGATGAGATATCAAATCCTTTTTCTGTGAGAAGGTCCAACAGGATTGTCTGTCCTACCATGCCCAGGTCACCGGTGAAGATGGCATCATAATCGGATGGCTTTCGGTGAAAATCCTGAAGATTTCGGGCTATGGTGTCGCAGGCAGCAGGAGCCATGCAGGCTCCCATATTGAGGGAATCCCTAAACCCAAAGTCAATCAGTCTTCCGGTGGTGATTCCTGTTATAACTGCACAGATATTGCGGTTACGGAGTGTGTTTAGTGTTTTGTTGTCCGGGCGTGGTGGCGGTTCATATCCAAGTATACAGGCTCCGGCACCGGTGACTGTCCAGGTAGCAGATAAGGGCCTTTGATTTCCATATCCCAGGGGAAAACGAAATTCTTTTTCTGCGCTGGCAAAGTGGCTGGAAGTTGCGCAGAGGATATATTTTCCGTACCCGCCGTCGATACACATTGAACCAAGGGAAAGAGATTCTCCCATAGTGGAGCATGCTCCGAAAAGACCGTAAAAAGGAATTTTCAGATCAGCGGTTCCGAAAGAAGAGGCTGATGTCTGAGCCAGCAGGTCGCCTGCAAAAAGAAGCTGTATATCGGAACAGGTGAGGCCGTTTTTTTTGATTGCCAGCAGAGCGGCCTGTTTTTGCAGAGTGCTTTCTGCAGCTTCCCAGGTATCTGTTCCAAACATGGGATCTTCACATATGGTATCAAAGTATGCGCCCAATGGCCCTTCCCCTTCTTTCCGGCTGACAACAGAAGCACAGCTCTGGATAAAGACAGGATTCTGAAATGAAATGCTGGATGTACCGCAGGTCATTTGTCTGTTCATAGAAAACCTCCTTGTATAATTGTATGATTCTTATGCAAAAACACCTCTCAGGATATGGATGCTGAATAGTTACGGGAGCATTGTAAAAAGATAATAAATCACACCGAGAATCCATGAACTCAGGATTCCATAAAGAATTACGGGTCCTGCGATCGTAAATATTTTGCATCCGATGCCGAATACCTGTCCTTCTGCCTTATATTCGATCGCAGAGGAAGCTACGGAATTGGCAAAACCGGTGATTGGGACAAGGCTTCCGGCACCGCCGAATCTGCCGATTTTGGAATAAAGATTACATCCTGTGAGGATCACACTGAAAAGGATCAGGATAAGGGAACACCAGGAGCCGGCGGTATCTTTGTCCAGCCCAAGGTTATCTGCGTAATTTAAGATGACCTGTCCAACAACACAGATGACTCCGCCTGTGAAAAAGGATTTGCACATATTCAGTGGCAGGCTGTGGACAGGAGTGACTGCTTTTACGTATTCTTCATATTGCTTCTGTTTTTTCTGACTGAGATTATTGTCTGACATAATATAAAACCTTTCTGATTGAAAATCCGGAATGTTGGCACACTGAGTAAAGAGTAATCGATTGCTGCTTTTTTGGCACTGATGTTAAAGATTAGCTGGAAATTATGGCAGCCATCCGTTATAATAGTAAATCAGTGCCCCGACAGTTTTGCCGGCGGCTATGCACAGGATTGTAAAAGAAAGACCTCTCTGGAATCTGCTTCTTCTGGCAAAGATAGGGAAAATATCTGCCATCTCTGCCAGGGCCATGATCCATCCACCAAGGAAAATCCCTGAAAAGAGCCCGTACAGAATCAGAAACGGGGTGCCGAACCGGATATTCCAGTGAAAAAGAAAGAACAGGTTTCCAAGTTCTGTTCCCCAGAATGTGATGTCTTCGTACAGCAATATATGATCTGCTGTATGGGTAATTCCTGCATATCTGGGAATAATAGAAAGGCCGATCATAAGACCGGTTAGTCCTCCGGCAATAATAAAACCGGAACATAGTCCTGTAAATCCGAGAAAAATCTGCTCTAACATAAGTGCCTCCGATCCTGCCGACAACAAAAGAAGTTTCTGGGTAACTGTCCGGCAGTCTGTTATTGTGAAGCACCGGACAGATATATCTGTGATATGTATTATGGCAGAAATATAAAAATATATACATTGTCATTCATTTGTTGCTGAGAACAGAGTGAACAGTAACCCTAGTACATCGTTTCGTAAATAACTATACCAATCGCGTAGGATGCGGATTCGAGTGTGCTGGTATAAAAACGCAGGCGTAGCGGGCTACGCTGAGGCTTTTAGACCTGTGCAATCGGATTCGCAGACAAGTGAGTGGTATAGTTATTTCGAAAACGATGTACTAGTAATATATCCGGCAGCAAAAGAGTGTATGAATAACTGTACTTTTGGAGAGAGAGATAGTATAATGTTACTGTTCACACACCGCTATCCCGCGAGGTATTTTGGCATGAATGTGCCAAAATCCTGAGACATACAAGCCAAAATTCTATTGCCGCAGGCAATCTGGAATGAATTTTGGCTAAGTTACTGAGAACGGAGTGAACAGTAACAGTATAATGACTGTATTATCTGACGCTGCAGGAACTGTTCGGAAAATCCGACAGAATGAAAACGTCAAAAGAAACATAACAAATCATAATAAATATAGAAAGATTGAGGAATGAAATCTGTGAATCAGAATATAATAGAGAAATTTAATGATCTGCTGGGAGAAGAGAAAGTGAAAGTGGATGAACCCATGAAACGTCATACCACATTTCGGATTGGCGGTCCGGCAGATTACTTTTTGCTTCCGTCTTCTGAGGAAGAACTGAGCGGGATTTTGAAGATATGCAAAAATGAAGAACTGCCATATTTCATTCTTGGAAATGGAAGTAATCTTCTGGTAAGCGATGAAGGATACAGGGGTGTCATTATTCAGCTTTACAGAAATTATGGTGATATTACAGTAAAAGGAAATGAAATCCATGCAACAGCAGGAGCTCTGCTGTCACAGATCGCGGCGGCAGCCAAAAATGCGTCGCTGACAGGATTTGAGTTCGCCGGAGGAATTCCCGGCACATTAGGCGGTGCAGTTGTCATGAATGCAGGTGCCTATGGCGGTGAAATGAAAGATGTGCTGAAAGAAGTAACTGTTATGACAGCTGCAGGAGAAATTCTCGTACTTCCGGCAGAGAAGCTGGAAATGGGATATCGCACAAGTCTTGTGAAAACAAAAGGATATCTGGTGTTGAGCGCAGTGATCGTTCTTGAACAGGGGAATCAGGAAGCCATAAAAGCAAGAATGAAAGAACTGACAGAACAGAGAGTAAGCAAACAGCCTCTTGAATTTCCAAGTGCGGGAAGCACATTCAAACGTCCTGAAGGGTATTTTGCCGGAAAGCTGATCATGGATGCAGGGCTGAGAGGATACCAGACAGGCGGTGCACAGGTTTCCGAGAAGCACTGTGGGTTTGTGATCAATAAAGATAATGCAACTGCAGCAGATGTGTGCAGACTGCTCAGAGATGTACAGGATAAAGTAAAAGAACAGTTTGGCGTAACTCTTGAACCGGAAGTGAAATTTCTTGGGAAATTTTGATCTGACTGAATCGAAAAAGTACTGTGAACAGAGTGCAAAGACCAATGAGCAACAGATGAGATTAAGAAGTGACGGGAGATAGAAAATGCGTTTTGTAATAGTTACAGGAGTATCGGGAGCAGGAAAAACATCTGCATTGAAAATGTTGGAGGATGCGAAGTATTTTTGTGTAGACAATCTGCCGATCCCTTTACTGGAGAAATTTGCATCACTGATGCCTGAGATACATGGAGAAGATGTGCAGAATGTTGCACTGGGGATCGATGCAAGAAGCGGGCGTTCTCTGGATGAGCTGGAGATTGTATTGGACAGAATGAAAAAGGCAGGGTATGATTTTGAAATCCTGTTTCTGGATGCGCAGGACAGTGTTCTGGTCAAACGTTATAAAGAAACCCGCAGAAGTCATCCTCTTGCAATGGGGGGAAGAGTGGATGATGGAATCCGGATGGAAAGAGAGAAGATGCGTTTTCTGAAAGAGCGTGCGGATTATATCATTGATACCAGCAATCTTCTGACAAGAGAACTGAAACAGGAGATCGACAGGATATTTGTAGATAATCAGGATTTCTGCAATATGATGATTTCTGTACTGTCATTTGGATTTAAATATGGAATACCGGCAGATGCGGATCTCGTGTTTGACGTGCGTTTCCTGCCGAATCCATACTATGTGGACGAACTCAGACCGCTGACAGGGCTGGATGACAGGGTTTTTAATTATGTAATGGATTGTGATATAGCCAGGACATTTGCGGATAAACTGGAAGATATGGTCAATTTCCTTATTCCGAATTATGTGAAAGAGGGAAAGACAAATCTGGTGATCGCAATTGGATGCACAGGCGGCAAGCATCGTTCCGTCACGCTGGCAAGAGAACTTTATTCCAGATTGTCTGGAAATACAAAATACGGATTCAGGCTGGAACACAGAGATGCACAGAAAGACCGACTGGTCAGAAAACAGGAAGGATGATAAAGGAGAGATGTCTTTTTCAGGGATGGTGAAGGAAGAACTTTCCAGACAGATTGGATTGGCCAGACATTGCAAAATGGCAGAACTGGCTGCGATTTTATGTTCCTGTGGGAAAATGGAATGTTTTTCAGGGGACAGTAAACTGAAAATCCAGACGGAAAATGAAGCAGTTGCAAGAAAGTGCTTTACATTATTGCAAAAAACATTTAATATAGAAACAAAGATATTTGTACGTGAGAACAGTCACTTGAAACGGGTGAAGGTATATACAATAGAAATAACTGATCCCGAAGAAATCCAGGTAATTTTTCAGGCACTGCGGCTTGTCACGAACAGTATCGACCAGGGTACGCTTGTATTGTCGGATATGCTGGTGGTACAGCAGAATTGCTGCAAACGGGCGTTTATCAGGGGAGCTTTTTTAGCATCCGGTTCAATCAGTGATCCTGAGAAGGGGTATCATTTTGAGATTGTATGTTCTGATGCAAAAAGAGCAGAGCAGCTACAGACGATCATCCGCAGTTTTTCGGTAGATGCCAAAATCGTACAGCGTAAGAAATCACATGTGGTCTATGTGAAAGAAGGTGCGCAGATTGTTGACATGCTTGCTGTTATGGAAGCTAATGTGGCATTGATGGACCTGGAGAACATCCGCATACTGAAGGAAATGAGAAATTCAGTAAACAGAAAAGTAAACTGTGAAACTGCGAATATTAATAAAACCGTAAATGCAGCCGTCAAGCAGATGGAGGATATTAAGCTGGTCCGGCAGAAAATAGGATTTGAGCAGCTTAATGAAGGACTTGCACAGGTTGCTGAACTTCGGATGCAGTATCCGGAAGCTACACTAAAAGAATTAGGAATGATGTTAAGCCCGCAGGTGGGCAAATCGGGAGTCAATCACAGACTGAGAAAGCTGAGTGCAATGGCTGACGAACTGCGGGAGAAACAAGGAGGAGAATTATTATGATCAAAAAACCAATCACCATCAATTTATCCACAGGTCTGGAAGCGCGTCCGGTGGCACAGTTGGTACAGGTGGCTAGTCAGTTCAACAGTGAGATTTATGTAGAGATTGGAAAGAAGCGCGTGAATGCAAAGAGCATTATGGGTATGATGACGCTTGGGCTTGATGCAGGGGAAGAAATTACTTTATCTGCAAATGGTGAGGATGAGGAAGCTGCTATGGCAGGTATTGAGCAGTACTTAAGTAATCAGTGATCAAATAGTATTCAGGATAGAACACATCCGGAAGGGAAGACCGCTTTTCGGATGTGTTTTGTCGTGTATACGACAGCAATGTTACTGTTCACTTTGTTCACAGTAACGTAGCCAAAATTCATTCCAGATTGCCTACGGCAATGGAATTTTGGCTTGTATGTCTCGGGATTTTGGCATATTCATGCCAAAACACCTCGCGGGATAGTGGTGTGTGAACAGTAACACAGCAATCAATTTCATTGCCATAACAATAACATTAGATTGACCATAAAGATAAAACAGGGTATAATGAGCGAAAAGAGTAGAAATGAGGAGCGTAACAAATGTCAAAATTTCTGAAATTTATTGTACATTTTATAGTGATATGCACCATTGTCTGTGTTGTCGGGCTGGCAGTTCCGCCGTTTTTGGGAATTACGACAGAGATTATGGATGATTCTGGTAAAGAAACGAATCTGCCCATGGGATCGGTTACTTATGCAATTCCGGTAAAGATCAAAGAGGCAGCGGTTGGCGATTCTATTTTGTATCAGACTGATTCTAAAGCATACCGTTATATGATTACGGAAATGGATAAAAAGAATCATATTTTTAAGGTGATAGATTCCAGTGACAAAAATGCAGAACCTGTTGCCGTTGAGGTGAAGGATTACATACCGAAGGTTGTGATCACAGTAGGATATGCAGGATATCTCCTTCTTGCAACAGAAAGCATAGAGGGACTTATTATTCTCGGACTTGCCGTCCTTTTCCTGGTAATTCTGTATATAGTTGCGGAACTTCTGAAAAAAGAACCGCAGGATGATTATGATGAAACAGATACAGAACCCGGATATGTTAAGAGCAAGAAGGAACTTAAGAGAGAAGAGAAGGCAAGAGAGAAGCGTTATAAAGAAGAGGAACGCCAGATTAAGAAAGAGGAAAGGGCACGCAGGAAAGGAAAGGCTCCGGAACGAAAGAAAATTAAAACAGGCGGTTTTGTGGATGAAATCTATGAAGATGAGTTGGAACCTGTGAAGCCTGCGCAGCCGGAAACAATTCAGACTGCGACAAGCGAAGCCCATGAACTTCTCAGAAAAGAGATTGCAGCAGCTACGGCGGATGTACCGGTAAAGCAGGAAGAATCTGTACAGACAAAACCGGATGCAGGTGATATACATATGGAGCCTGTTTCCGGAAAGACAGAAGTGATCGTGCCTCAGGTAAAAGAGCAGCTGAAACAGATGATGAATGCTTCGGACAGAAAACCGGTAGAAGCAGAGGAAACAGAAGGAAACGCACAGGAAGAAATCAGGCGTATGGTAATTCCGACATGGTCGGCAGCACAGATTGCCGAGACAGCCAGAAGTCAGGGCGATGCGCCGGATATTGTGAGAGACGATGTTACAAAGGTTACATTATTTGATTATTCCGATATCATTGCGGATGAGAAGCCGGTCTATCCGCAGAAACAGACTGCTGAAGAATAAAATAAGAGATTGAAAAAATATGACGATGAAAAGAACGTGTTTCTTCCTATATATAATATAGAAGGAACACGTTCTTTTTACTGCAGACAATCCGATCTCCATCATATCGTGAAGTCCTGCGTCAGCAGACCTGCAGATATCGGCCTTGTCGTTCACTATTCCGTAATGTTTCTATATAATAAAGCCATTAGTGTGTCGACAAGTTGATTCTTTTTTGTTTCGACATACAAGCCCAAATTCAATAAAAAAATTGTACGGAATCAAGTACAAAAAAATATCAAAAAAAGTGAAAAAAACACTTGCATTTTTCTGAGAGGTCGTGTATACTCTCAATTGTTGTGACATTGATAGCAATGAAGCGCGAGGTTGCTGCCACAGAGATGGCAGGTTTTCCGTGGAGCGAATGTCAAGTTTGAAAACTGACGACAAGTCACTGTACAAGTTCAGAAGACCATCCAGGGATGGCGTGTGTGGTAAAAAATCGAAAGACACACACGGAGATGTGTACAGTCGCCGCTTGTCGTACTGCTTGAAAAGTACGAATAGGAGGAGACTTTTTTTATGGCAAATCAGGTAATGAGAATCACATTAAAGGCTTATGATCATCAGTTAGTAGATGCATCAGCAGCAAAAATCATCGAGACTGTTAAAAAGAACGGAGCAATGGTAAGCGGACCGGTTCCACTTCCAACTAAGAAAGAGGTTGTTACAATCTTAAGAGCCGTTCATAAATACAAAGATTCCAGAGAACAGTTCGAACAGAGAACTCATAAGAGACTGATCGATATCCTTACACCAACACAGAAGACAGTAGATGCTCTGTCAAGACTGGAAATGCCAGCAGGTGTTAACATCGATATCAAGATGAAGACTAAATAATTAGTCATCAACCCCAATTTGATAATGCTATAAGCATTAAGCTATTTACTATATGATTGCCGGTAATCGGTAATCCGCTATAAGGAGGAAGAAAGAATGAAGAAAGCTATTTTAGCTACTAAAGTCGGAATGACTCAGATCTTCAATGAAGACGGCCAGTTGATTCCGGTAACAGTTTTACAGGCTGGTCCTTGTGTCGTAACTCAGGTTAAGACAGAAGAGAACGATGGATACGAAGCAGTTCAGGTTGGATTCGGAGACATCAGAGAAAGCCTTGTTAACAAACCGGAAAAAGGACACTTTGACAAAGCTGGCGTTGCAGTAAAGAGATTCGTTAAAGAGTTCAGATTTGATAACGCTGCTGAATATACAGTAGGACAGGAAATTAAAGCTGATATCTTTGCAGACGGCGATCACATTGATGCAACAGCTGTTTCCAAAGGTAAAGGTTTCCAGGGTGCGATCAAGAGACATGGTCAGTCAAGAGGACCTATGGCTCACGGTTCCAAATATCACCGTCATGCAGGTTCCAATGGTGCTTGTTCTGATCCGAGCAAGGTATTCAAAGGAAAACACATGCCAGGTCATATGGGAAATGTTCAGGTTACTGTACAGAACCTTGAGATTGTACGCGTAGATACAGAAAATAACTTACTGTTAGTTAAAGGTGCTGTTCCAGGACCTAAGAAATCTTTGGTTACTATCAAAGAGACAGTAAAGTCCTTATAATAAGAAAGGAGGAGCACACAAATGGCAAACGTAACTGTTTATAATATGGAAGGCAACGAAGTTGGAACAATGGAACTGAATGATGCAGTATTCGGCGTAGAAGTCAATGAGCATCTTGTTCACCTTGCTGTTGTTCGTCAGCTTGCAAATAATCGCCAGGGTACTCAGAAAGCTAAAACACGTTCTGAAGTAAGCGGCGGCGGAAGAAAACCGTGGAGACAGAAAGGAACAGGTCATGCTAGACAGGGTTCCATCCGTGCACCACAGTGGACTGGCGGCGGTGTTGTATTCGCTCCGGTACCAAGAGATTATGAAGTAAAAATGAACAAGAAAGAAAGAAGAGCTGCTTTAAAATCTGCTCTGACTTCCAAAGTTCAGGACAATAAATTAGTAGTTGTTGATGCTCTTACATTAGCAGATGTTAAGACAAAGGAAATGCAGAAAGTTCTTACAAACCTGAAAGCTGAGAAAGCTCTGGTTATCACAGCAACAGATGACAAGAACGTAATCCTTTCCGCAAGAAACATCACTGATGTTCAGACTGCAACTCCAAGTACTATCAACGTATACGATGTTATGAACCACAACACCGTAATCGTAACCAAAGATGCTGTAGCATCCATCGAGGAGGTATATGCATAATGGCTGATATCAAGTACTATGACGTAATCAAGAAACCAGTGATTACAGAAAAATCTATGAATGCAATGGCTGAAAAGAAATACACTTTCTTAGTTCATCCGGAAGCAAATAAATCTCAGATTAAAGAAGCTGTAGAGAAAATGTTCGAAGGAACAAAAGTAAAGAGCGTTAACACCATGAATATGGATGGAAAGAAAAAACGCCGTGGTATGACAGTTGGAACAACTGCTAAAACCAAAAAAGCTATCGTAGCTCTGACAGAAGACAGCAAAGATATCGAAATCTTCGAAGGACTTTAATTGATAGCCCATGCGGTACGAGTGCCACTTCGGAAGCTTTGCTTCTTATGAATCCTCGGCACTCTGATTATCGCGAGTATACGCATTCAAAAGCGTGAGGACAAATTTGAAAGGAGAACAAAAATGGGAATCAAAAGTTATAACCCATATACACCGTCTAGAAGACATATGACTGGTTCCGATTTCTCAGAGATTACAAAATCTACACCAGAGAAATCTCTTACCGTGTCTTTAAAGAAAAACGCTGGACGTAACAACCAGGGTAAGATTACAGTTAGACACCGCGGAGGCGGAAGCAGAAGAAAATACAGAATCATCGACTTCAAGAGAAGAAAAGATGGAATCCCTGCAACAGTAGTTTCCATCGAGTATGATCCAAACAGAACAGCAAACATCGCTTTAATCTCTTATGTAGATGGCGAGAAAGCATATATCCTTGCACCGGAAGGCTTAAAAGTAGGTCAGAAAATCATGAACGGAGCTGATGCAGAAGTTCGTGTTGGTAACTGCTTACCATTAGAGCTTATCCCGGTTGGTACTATGGTACACAACATTGAGCTTCATCCTGGAAAGGGCGGACAGATGGTTCGTTCTGCTGGAAACGGCGCTCAGTTAATGGCTAAAGAAGGCAAATACGCAACACTGCGTCTGCCATCTGGTGAAATGAGAATGGTTCCGATCGTATGCCGCGCATCTGTAGGCGTTGTCGGAAACGGAGATCACAACCTGATTAACATCGGTAAAGCCGGACGTAAACGTAACATGGGTATCAGACCTACTGTTCGTGGTTCCGTAATGAACCCGAATGACCATCCACATGGTGGTGGTGAAGGAAAGACCGGTATCGGTCGTCCAGGTCCATGTACTCCATGGGGAAAACCTGCTCTTGGTCTGAAGACAAGAAAGAAAAACAAACCGTCCAACAAGCTCATCGTAAGAAGACGCGATGGAAAAGCATTATCGAAATAATAAGGAGGATTAAGCATGTCTCGTTCACTGAAAAAAGGACCTTTTGCAGATGCCAGCTTACTTAAAAAAGTAGACGCATTAAACGCTGCAAATGACAAATCCGTTATCAAAACCTGGTCACGCCGTTCTACAATCTTCCCGTCCTTCGTAGGACACACAATCGCTGTCCATGACGGAAGAAAACACGTGCCGGTATATGTAACAGAAGATATGGTTGGCCACAAACTCGGTGAGTTCGTTGCAACCAGAACTTACAGAGGACACGGAAAAGACGAAAAGAAATCCGGTGTTCGCTAGTATTTGACTTTATATTCTGTCTGCTGCCTACAAGACAGCGGACAGGTTAACCTGATATTGAGAGAAAGAGGAAAGGAGGCACTTTAAAATGGCAAAGGGACATAGAAGCCAGATAAAAAGAGCCAGAAATGAGAGTAATAGAGAGACAAGACCGTCTGCAAAATTATCTTATGCAAGAATTTCTGTTCAGAAAGCCTGCTACGTGTTAGATGTAATCCGCGGTAAAGATGTGCAGACAGCACTTGGTATCTTAACATACAACCCAAGATACGCTTCCAGCGTTATCAAGAAACTTCTTGAGTCAGCAATTGCAAATGCTGAAAACAACAACGGAATGAATGCAGACAACCTCTACGTTGCAGCCTGCTATGCAGATAAAGGACCTACAATGAAGAGAATTCAGCCAAGAGCACAGGGTAGAGCTTACAGAATCGAGAAGAGAACAAGCCATATCACCATCGTGCTGGATGAAAGATAAGGAGGAAAAGCATGGGACAGAAAGTTAACCCACATGGCCTTAGAGTCGGTGTTATCAAGGATTGGGATTCAAGATGGTATGCTGATGCAGACTTCGCTGATTACCTGGTAGAAGACTACAACATCAGAACATTCCTTAAAAAGAAATTATACAGCGCAGGTGTTTCCAAGATCGAGATCGAGAGAGCATCTGACAGAGTTAAGATCATCATCTACACAGCTAAACCTGGTATCGTAATCGGTAAAGGCGGAGCTGAGATCGAAAAAGTTAAAGCTGAATTAAAGAAATTCACAGACAAGAAACTTATCGTAGATATCAAAGAAGTAAAGAGACCAGACAAAGATGCTCAGTTAGTAGCAGAGAATATCGCACTTCAGCTTGAGAACCGTATCTCTTTCAGACGTGCTATGAAATCTACAATGCAGAGAACAATGAAGGCCGGAGCTAAAGGTATCAAAACATCCGTATCCGGACGTCTTGGCGGTGCTGATATGGCTCGTACAGAGTTCTACAGCGAAGGAACTATCCCGCTTCAGACACTTCGTGCAGATATTGACTATGGATTCGCAGAAGCAGACACAACATACGGCAAAGTTGGCGTAAAAGCTTGGGTCTACAATGGCGAAGTACTTCCAACAAAAGGAACTAAGGAAGGGAGCGATAAATAATGTTAATGCCAAAAAGAGTAAAACGTCGTAAACAATTCCGTGGCTCCATGAGAGGAAAAGCCCTTAGAGGTAATAAGATCAATTATGGTGAATTCGGACTTGTTGCAACCGAACCGTGTTGGATCCGTTCCAACCAGATCGAAGCAGCCCGTGTTGCTATGACTCGTTATATCAAACGTGGTGGTCAGGTTTGGATCAAGATTTTCCCAGATAAACCAGTAACAGCGAAACCAGCAGAAACACGAATGGGTTCCGGAAAAGGTGCTCTCGAATACTGGGTAGCAGTTGTTAAGCCAGGACGTGTAATGTTCGAAATCGCAGGCGTTTCCGAGGAAATCGCTCGTGAAGCATTACGTCTTGCGATGCACAAGTTACCATGTAAATGTAAAATCGTTTCTCGTGCAGACTTAGAAGGCGGTGATAACAGTGAAAATTAATAAATTCGTGGAAGATTTAAAGGCAAAATCAGCTGCAGAATTAAATGAAGAATTAGTAGCTGCTAAAAAAGAACTTTTCAATCTGAGATTTCAGAATGCAACTAATCAATTAGAGAATACAAGCCGCATTAAAGAGGTTCGCAAGAACATTGCAAGAATCCAGACAGTAATTACTGAGCAGGCTAACGCTTCCAAATAATAGGAGGAAACTATCGTGGAAAGAAATCTGAGAAAAACCCGCGTGGGTAAGGTTGTCAGCAATAAGATGGACAAGACCATTGTAGTTGCTATTGAAGACCATGTAAAACATCCTCTTTACAAAAAGATCGTGAAGAGAACATATAAATTAAAAGCTCATGACGAAAACAATGAGTGCAATATCGGTGATACCGTAAAAGTTATGGAAACCAGACCGTTATCCAAGGATAAAAGATGGAGACTGGTTGAAATCGTAGAGAAAGTTAAATAAGGAGGAAACCAGTATGATCCAGCAGGAAACTAGACTGAAAGTTGCCGACAACACTGGTGCAAAAGAAATCCTTTGTATTCGTGTTATGGGCGGCTCTACAAGAAGATATGCAAGCATTGGCGATACAATCGTTGCTACTGTTAAAGATGCAACACCAGGCGGCGTTGTTAAAAAAGGTGACGTTGTAAAAGCTGTTGTAGTTAGAACTAAAAAAGGCGCTCGTCGTAAAGACGGATCTTACATCCGTTTCGATGAAAATGCTGCCGTAATCATTAAAGACGACTTAACTCCGAGAGGAACACGTATCTTTGGACCAGTTGCCAGAGAGCTTCGTGAAAAGAAATTCATGAAGATCGTTTCCTTAGCTCCGGAAGTATTATAGGAGGGTGCCTAATGTCAGCTATGAAAATTAAAAAAGGTGATACTGTAAAAGTTATCGCTGGTAAAGATAATGGCAAAGAGGGTAAAGTCCTTGCAGTTAACGCAAAAGACAATACCGTTGTTGTTGAGAATATCAACAAAGTTACAAAACACAGCAAACCATCTGCTGCAAATCAGCAGGGCGGAATCATTACAAAAGAAGCTCCACTGCACATCTCCAACGTTATGCTGGTTGTTGATGGACAGGCTACAAGAGTAGGATTCCAGATGGACGGCGACAAAAAAGTCCGCGTTGCTAAAAAGACCGGTAAGGTTATCGATTAATTAAGAGAGGAGGCATGACAAGTGAGTAGATTAAAAGAAATGTACAAAAATGAGATCATGGATGCCATGACCAAAAAATTTGGATACAAAAATGTTATGGAAGTGCCAAAACTCGACAAGATCGTAATCAATATGGGTGTTGGTGAAGCCAAAGAAAACGCTAAGCTTCTTGATGCTGCAATCGCAGATATGGAACTTATCACAGGACAGAAAGCAATCGCTACTAAAGCTAAAAAATCTGTCGCTAACTTTAAAATCAGAGAGGGTATGCCGATCGGTTGTAAAGTTACATTAAGAGGAGAAAAAATGTACGAGTTCGCTGATCGTCTGATCAACCTTGCACTTCCTCGTGTACGTGACTTCCGTGGTGTTAACCCGAACGCATTCGATGGTCGTGGAAACTACGCTCTGGGTATCAAAGAGCAGCTGATCTTCCCGGAAGTTGAATATGACAAAGTTGACAAAGTAAGAGGTATGGACATCATCTTCGTTACTACAGCTAAGACTGATGAAGAAGCTCGTGAATTACTGACATTATTCAATATGCCGTTTGCAAAATAATAGGAGGAACGATTCATGGCTAAAACAGCAATGAAAATCAAACAGCAGCGTAAACAGAAATTCTCCACAAGAGAATATACACGTTGCAATATTTGTGGACGTCCACATTCTGTTTTAAGAAAGTACGGAATCTGCAGAATCTGCTTCCGTGAATTAGCTTACAAGGGACAGATCCCGGGTGTTAAGAAGGCTTCCTGGTAGGAACCGGATTTAAATAAAATAAACGATCGGCTGATTTATCAGTCCGATCATATGTCCAAACGAGATTTATGATAAAACAGGTAACAATGTAAACAATTAATATATATGCACATGTAAAGTCTGAATAACAGGAGGAAACTAACATGACAATGAGCGATCCAATCGCAGATATGCTTACAAGAATCCGTAACGCAAACACTGCAAAACATGACACAGTAGATGTTCCGGCATCCAAAATGAAAACTGCAATTGCTAACATCCTTGTTGATGAAGGATATATTGCAAAATATGATTTAGTTGAAGATGGAGTTGTTAAAACTCTTCATATCACACTGAAATACGGTGAAGACAAAAACGAAAAAATCATCACTGGTTTAAAGAGAATTTCCAAACCTGGTCTTCGTATCTACGCAGGTAAGGATCAGCTTCCAAAAGTTCTTGGTGGACTTGGAATCGCAATTCTTTCTACAAACAAAGGTGTTATTACTGATAAAGAAGCTCGTAAACTTCAGGTTGGCGGCGAAGTATTAGCATTCGTTTGGTAATTTGAACCAAGATTTTTTATAGAGAACAAACTGAAAACAGAGAGGATGAAACATCCTCTCCGATAATCTAAGTAAGGAGGACAAACATATGTCACGAATTGGTAGACTTCCGGTTGCTATTCCTGCAGGCGTAGAAGTAACTGTCGCTGAAGGCAACGTAGTAACTGTAAAAGGACCAAAAGGAACTCTCGAAAGAGCACTTCCTACAGAAATGGAAATCAAAGTCGAAGATGGTCATGTAGTAGTATCCAGACCAAACGACTTAAAGAAAATGAAATCTCTTCACGGTTTAACAAGAAGCTTGATCCACAACATGGTTGTTGGTGTAAGCGAAGGCTATACAAAAGAGCTTGAAGTTAACGGTGTAGGTTATAAAGCAGCAAAACAGGGCAAAAAGCTTGTGCTTAGCCTTGGATATTCTCATCCGGTAGAAATGGAAGATCCAGACGGAATCGAAACCAAAGTAGATGGTAACAAGATTATCGTATCCGGTATCAGCAAAGAAAAAGTCGGCCAGTTTGCAGCTGAGATCAGAGACAAGAGAAGACCTGAGCCATACAAAGGTAAAGGTATTAAGTATGTTGATGAAGTTATCAGACGTAAAGTTGGTAAGACTGGTAAGAAATAATTCAGGAGGGTGAGAAAATGGTAAATAAGGCATCTAGAGCGAAAATTCGTGAGAATAAGCATAGAAGATTACGTCATCATTTAAACGGAACTGCAACAACACCACGTTTAGCAGTATTTCGTTCCAACAAGCATATTTATGCTCAGATCATTGATGACACTGTAGGAAAAACTTTAGTATCTGCTTCTACTCTTCAGAAAGAAGTAAGAGCTGAGTTAGAGAACACTGATGATGTAGCAGCTGCTGCACATTTAGGAACCGTTATTGGTAAGAAAGCTGTTGAAGCTGGCATCGAAAGCGTTGTTTTCGACAGAGGAGGCTATATCTACCACGGTAAAGTTAAAGCACTGGCAGACGCAGCAAGAGAAGCTGGGCTGAAATTCTAATAAGGAGGAGCGAAACACATGAAACGTAATCTTATTGATGCTAGTCAGTTAGAATTAGAAGATAAAGTAGTATCAATCAAGCGTGTTACCAAGGTTGTTAAAGGTGGTCGTAACTTCCGTTTCACAGCTTTAGTTGTTGTAGGTGACGGCAACGGACACGTTGGTGCAGGTTTAGGTAAAGCAGCCGAAATTCCTGAAGCGATCCGCAAAGGAAAAGAGGATGCTATTAAGAAATTAGTAACAGTAGCAAGAGACGAAAACAACTCTATTACACATGACTTCGTTGGAAAATACGGAAGCGCTGAAATGCTTCTGAAGAGAGCTCCGGAAGGTACTGGAGTTATCGCCGGCGGTCCTGCCCGTGCGGTAATCGAGTTAGCTGGTATCAAAAACATCCGTACAAAATGTATGGGATCCAGAAACAAACAGAACGTTGTTCTTGCAACAATCGAAGGCTTAAGACAGTTAAAAACTCCGGAAGAAGTTGCTAGACTTCGCGGAAAATCTGTTGATGAGATTCTGGCTTAAGGAGGAAATACAAAAATGGCAAACACATTAAAAGTTACATTAGTAAAATCTCCTATTGGTGCAGTTCCGAAACACAAAAAAACTGTTGCAGCTATGGGTCTTACAAAAATGCACAAAACAGTTGAAATGCCGGATAACGCAGCAACAAGAGGAATGATTCAGCAGGTACAGCACCTGGTAAAGGTTGAAGAAGCTTAATTGCGATTTAACCAGAGAGAATTCTGATATGGATCTGATATGAACCTGTTATTCGCAGAGAATGGCAGGAGCATACAGAAACATATTCAGACACAATACAATCTGAACTTATAGATTTGAAATAATAATAAGGAGGTGCCAACATGGAATTATCAAACTTAAGACCAGCAGAAGGTTCTAAGCACAGCGATAACTTCAGAAGAGGCCGTGGACATGGTTCTGGAAACGGTAAAACAGCCGGTAAAGGACACAAAGGACAGTTAGCTCGTTCCGGTCACAAGAAACCGGGATTTGAAGGTGGTCAGATGCCTTTATACAGACGTCTGCCTAAGAGAGGATTCAAAAACAGAAATACAAAAGAGATTATTGCAATCAACGTTGACGTACTGAACCGTTTTGAAGATGGTGCAGAAGTTACAGCAGAAAGCTTACTTGCAAGCGGTGCAATCTCCAAGATCGCTGATGGCGTTAAAATTCTTGGAAACGGTGAGCTGACAAAGAAACTTAATGTCAAAGTAAATGCTGTCAGCGAGACTGCAAAATCAAAAATTGAAGCTGCTGGTGGTACAGTAGAGGTGATCTAATGTTTGAAACTCTTAAAAATGTTTTTAGAGTGAAAGAAATGAGACGCAAGCTGTTGTATCTGATATGGATGATTTTTATCATCCGTATCGGCTGCCAGATTCCGGTACCGGGAGTTGACAGTGATTTCTTCAAACAGTGGTTCAGCAGCAATGCCGGTGATGCATTCAATTTCTTTGATGCATTTACTGGTGGTTCATTTGAAAGAATGTCAATTTTCGCATTAAACATCACACCATATATTACATCTTCCATTATCATTCAGCTTCTTACCATTGCAATTCCGGCACTGGAAGAAATGCAGAGAGATGGTGAAGAGGGAAGAAAGAAGATGACTGCGATCACACGTTATGTGACCGTAGGTCTTGCTTTATTTGAGTCAATCGCAATGGCAATCGGATTCGGACGTCAGGGTATGATTCCGAATCTGGACTTCTTTAAAGGTGTTGTAGTTGTTGCCTGCCTTACAGCCGGTTCAGCTATGCTGATGTGGCTCGGTGAGCGTATTACGGAAAAAGGCGTTGGAAATGGTATTTCCATCGTACTTACCATTAATATCATTTCCAGAGTACCAAGCGACCTGACATTACTGTATGAGAACTTTATTAAAGGAAAAACGATTGCAAAGGGTACTCTTGCAGGACTGATCATTGCAGCCGTTATTCTTCTGGTAGTAGTTCTGGTACTTATCCTTAACGGAGCAGAGAGAAGAATTCCGGTTCAGTATTCCAAGAAAATGGTTGGAAGAAAGCTGATGGGCGGTCAGTCCACCAATATTCCGCTGAAGGTTAACACCGCCGGTGTTATCCCGGTAATCTTTGCATCCTCCATTATGTCTTTCCCGGCTGTCATTGCGCAGTTAACAGGAAAAGGTAATGGTACAGGAATCGGAAGTGAGATTATTCGTGGTCTTTCTTCCAATAACTGGTGTAATCCAAAACAGCTCCAGTATACATGGGGATTGGTTCTTTACATCGTACTTTGTGTTTTCTTTGCATATTTCTACACTTCCATTACATTCAATCCTCTGGAAGTTGCAGATAATATCAAAAAGCAGGGTGGATTTATTCCGGGTATTCGTCCTGGAAAACCTACGTCAGACTATTTGACTAATATCTTAAATTATATTATATTTATAGGTGCAGTAGGTCTTATCATTGTGTGCGTGATTCCGTTCATCTTTAATGGTGTATTCGGAGCGAATGTTTCATTCGGTGGTACATCTATCATCATTATTGTTGGTGTTATCCTCGAAACTGTGAAACAGATTGAGTCACAGCTTCTCGTACGTAATTACAAAGGCTTTCTGAACAATTAAAAATGAGAGGTTGTGGTGCATGGCATCACAGCCTTGATTTGCTAAAAAAGAAAACGGAGGGTATAACTTATGAAAATCATTATGTTGGGTGCACCGGGGGCAGGAAAAGGAACTCAGGCGAAGAAAATTGCTGCGAAATATCAGATTCCGCATATTTCTACCGGAGATATTTTCCGCGCAAACATTAAAAATGGAACAGAACTGGGTAAAAAAGCAAAAACTTATATGGATCAGGGACTTCTCGTACCTGATGAACTGACCTGTGATCTGGTTGTGGACAGAATACAACAGCCGGATGCAGCAAATGGTTATGTGCTGGATGGTTTTCCAAGAACAATTCCTCAGGCAGAGTGCTTAACAGAGGCTCTGAACAAACTGGGAAGTAAAGTTGATTATGCAATCGATGTGGATGTTCCGGATTCCAATATTGTAAATCGTATGTCCGGAAGACGTGCCTGCCTGAAATGTGGTGCTACTTATCATGTTGTACATGCTGCACCGAAGGTTGAGGGCGTTTGTGATACCTGTGGAGAGAAACTGGTGCTTCGTGATGATGACCAGCCTGAAACAGTTCAGAAACGTCTTAACGTATATCATGAGCAGACACAGCCGCTGATCGATTATTATACTAAAGAGGGAATTTTAAAATCAGTGGATGGTACAAAAGATCTTGAAGAAGTATTTGCAGATATTGTTGCCATCCTGGGAGAGTAATTGGGTGTTTTTAAACACCATCTGGAGGTAAAATGTCGGTTTCTATCAAGACAGAACATGAAATTGAACTTATGAGGGAGGCAGGTCATCTGCTTGAAAAAGTGCATGATGGTCTGATCCCTTACATTAAACCGGGAGTGAGCACAAAGGAGATTGACCGTATCGGAGAACAGATGATACGTGATCTGGGATGCATCCCGAATTTCCTGAACTACGGAGGGTTTCCGGCGTCATTCTGTATCAGTCTGAATGATGAGGTAGTTCATGGGATCCCGTCTGAAGAGAAGATCATTCAGGAGGGAGATCTTGTAAAGATTGATGCCGGTCTTATTTATAAGGGGTATCATTCTGATGCAGCGAGGACTTATGCTGTCGGTGAAGTTTCACCGCAGGCACGTAAGCTGATGGATGTGACCAGAGAGTGTTTCTTTGAGGGACTCAAGGCCGCACGTGCGGGAAATCATCTGAATGATATTTCCAAGGCAATCGGTGCTCATGCTGCCAAATATCATTATGGGATTGTCCGCGACCTGGTTGGACATGGAATCGGCACTCACCTTCATGAGGATCCGCAGATCCCGAATTTTCCGCAGAAGCGAAGAGGAGTTCGTCTGATGCCGGGTATGACACTTGCTGTAGAGCCTATGATCAATCTGGGACGTGCAGATGTGGCATGGCTGGATGATGAGTGGACTGTTGTAACTATGGATGGTTCTCTTTCTGCTCATTATGAGAATACGATTCTTATTACAGACGGAGATCCGGAGATTCTGACTCTTACGAAATAATTGGACGACATACAGGAGGTTTAAAATGTCAAAAGCAGATGTAATCGAAGTGGAAGGCACTGTTCTGGAAAAGCTGCCTAATGCGATGTTTAAAGTGGAACTGGAGAACAAACATGTGGTGCTTGCACATATCAGTGGTAAGTTACGTATGAATTTTATTCGTATTCTTCCCGGAGATAAAGTTACGATTGAACTGTCTCCGTATGATCTGTCTAAGGGCAGGATTATCTGGAGAGATAAGTAAGAAATATTGGACTGCAGTTGGTGCAGTGATGAGAAAGAGAGCTGGAGGGATCTGGTTCTCTTTTTTTGTGCTGTAAAGGGGACGCGTAGAAAAATAATTCATTTCATGTGCGGTTTCGGCATCTAAGATATTCTAAGCTTTCATAAATCTGCTAAAAGCATGAGGAAATCAGGTCAAACTCGCTTCGCTCAGACAGTGACCTGATTTTCTCATAACGCAGATTTCTGAGAGCTAAGAATATCTAAGATGCCTGCAAATGCACATGAAATGAATTATTTTTCTACGCTGTGCGTTGGCAGTGGGAAGTATAAATGGATGATTGGGGGGAATGGGGGAGAAAATGAAAAAATGTGATTTTATTCAAAAAAGTGCTTGCATTTTATATTTTGCTGTGATAATATATAAGCCGAACGCGTGAGTATATTGTATTTGTGCGCTCAAAAAACTGCAGATTTTAATGAATTTACGGAAGGAGGATTTCCAGTGAAAGTAAGATCATCTGTAAAGCCGATCTGCGAAAAATGCAAGATCATTAAAAGAAAAGGATCTATCAGAGTAATCTGTGAGAATCCAAAACACAAACAGCGTCAGGGTTGATTGACGGTTTAAAGTTTGTGTAACGTGCGGCTGCAGTGTGAGACGCCCGGAAGGGTTGTTCAGACTGTTAAGATAGTTTTAGCATGTATTGCCTAATACCGAGAGGCAACGTTGGCCCGTTGGCCGCAGTAATTCGGAAAGGCTGCTTTTCGCCAATTGCAGCTGGGTGTTTTACCGAGGCACCCCAATTAGGAACTGAGAAATAAGGAAGTGATGTGTCCGATACATCCCATTTCACCTTACTTGAGTGAGAGAATTCGCGAGGGTAAGTGATGTACAGGCATTAAGGACTTTCAAAGTAGAAGATGGAGGAAACAGTACATGGCTCGTATAGCTGGTGTAGACTTACCAAGAGAAAAACGTATTGAAATCGGTCTTACCTACATTTATGGTATTGGTAGACCAAGCGCAGACAAAATCCTTGCAAAGGCAGAAGTTAATCCTGACACACGTGTCAGAGATCTGACTGATGACGAAGTAAAGAGACTCAGCGCAGTTATTGATGAAACAATGACAGTAGAAGGTGACCTTCGTAGAGAAATCGCCCTCAACATTAAGAGACTGCAGGAAATCGGATGCTACAGAGGTATCCGTCATCGTAAAGGACTTCCGGTTCGTGGTCAGAAGACTAAGACCAACGCCAGAACACGTAAAGGTCCTAAGAGAACAGTAGCTAATAAGAAGAAATAAATAAAGCTTTAAACATCTGATAAGCGTAGGCTGATCTTATGAGGAAGCTTGCATGGACACTTGATGAATGACGAGCGAAGCGAGGAAATGAATTTAGTGGACATGGTGTTTCTTGTAACATATATTTGATTGATAAATAGGAAAGTGTAGGTTAGTTTTAAAATGGCTAAAGTGACTAAAAAAGCGACTGCAAAACGTCGTGTCAAGAAAAACGTTGAACACGGACAGGCACATATTCAGTCTTCTTTCAACAATACAATTGTTACTCTGACTGACAATGAAGGAAACGCTCTTTCATGGGCAAGTGCTGGTGGTCTTGGATTTAGAGGTTCAAGAAAATCTACTCCTTATGCAGCACAGATGGCAGCTGAGACTGCAACAAAAGCTGCACTTATTCATGGTTTGAAAACTGTAGATGTTATGGTAAAAGGACCAGGTTCTGGACGTGAAGCTGCAATCCGTGCCCTTCAGGCTTGCGGACTGGAAGTAACAAGCATCCGCGACGTAACTCCGGTACCACACAACGGTTGCCGCCCACCAAAACGCAGAAGAGTCTAATTGATTTAGAATATTAGGAGGTATTTGAGAAATGGCAGTAAATAGAGTGCCTGTTCTGAAAAGATGCAGATCCCTTGGCCTGGATCCGATTTATTTAGGAATTGATAAAAAATCCACAAGACAGTTAAAACGTGCAAATCGTAAAATGTCTGAGTATGGTTTACAGTTAAGAGAAAAACAGAAAGCAAAATTCATCTACGGAGTTCTGGAAAAACCTTTCCACAACTACTACGACAAAGCTGACAGAATGCCTGGACAGACTGGTGCAAACCTTATGATCCTTCTTGAGAGCAGACTTGACAATGTAGTATTCCGTATGGGATTTGCAAGAACAAGAAAAGAAGCTCGTCAGATTGTTGACCACAAGCATGTACTTGTAAACGGAAAATGTGTAAACATTCCTTCCTACCTTGTAAAAGCCGGTGATCAGATCGAGATCAGAGAAAAATCCAAAGGTTCTGAAAGATACAAAGGTATCCTTGAAGTAACTGGCGGACGTCTTGTTCCGGAATGGATCGATGTAGATCAGGAGAACTTAAAAGGAACTGTAAAAGAACTTCCTAACAGAGAAGCAATTGATGTTCCTGTAAACGAGATGCTTATCGTCGAGTTGTACTCCAAATAATCCATAGGATTATATCATAGAAAATTACCTGGTAATATTTCTATTATTTATACGATTCAGTGGTTGATTATTATCTTCCGCTGAATTGTAGTATTTGAATGAATACCCCTCAAACTTTTATTAACCCAGAAGGAGGGAACCCTATAGTGTTTGATTTTAATAAACCTAAGATCGAGATTACCGAATTATCTGAAGATAAAAAATTTGGCAGATTCGTAGTTGAGCCTCTGGAAAGAGGATATGGAACTACACTTGGAAATTCTTTAAGAAGAATTATGCTGTCTTCCCTGCCGGGTGCAGCTGTAAGCCAGGTTAAAATTGATGGTGTGCTTCACGAATTCAGCTCCATTCCGGGCGTAAAAGAAGACGTGAGCGATATTATCATGAATCTGAAGAGCCTTGCTATTAAGAACCACAGCACAGACAATGAGCCGAAAACCGCATACATCGAATGTGAAGGAAAAGGTGTTGTAACTGCAGCTGATATCCAGGCTGATCAGGATATCGAGATCATGAATCCGGATCAGGTGATTGCTACTTTAAACGGTGGCAAGGACTGCAGACTTGCTATGGAGCTTACTATTACAAAAGGCCGCGGATATATCAGTGCTGATAAAGGTAAATCTGATGATATGCCGATTGGTGTACTTGCAGTTGATGCTATCTATACACCGGTAGACAGAGTCAACATGACTGTAGAGAATACACGTGTTGGTCAGGTAACCGATTATGATAAGCTGACACTGGATGTGTATACAAACGGTACACTTGATCCGGATGAGGCGGTAAGCCTTGCAGCAAAAGTATTAAGCGAGCACTTGAGCCTTTTCATTGACCTTTCCGAGAATGCAAAGACCGCTGAGGTTATGATCGAGAAAGAAGACAATGAGAAAGAAAAAGTCCTGGAAATGAGCATTGATGAACTTGAGTTATCTGTTCGTTCCTATAACTGCTTGAAGAGAGCCGGCATTAATACAGTTGAAGAATTATGTAACAAGACTTCTGATGATATGATGAAGGTTCGTAACCTTGGACGTAAATCATTAGAAGAAGTTCTTGCGAAACTGAAAGAGCTGGGCTTACAGCTTCAGCCTGCAGAAGAGTAAGAATTGATCAGGTTATTGGTTCTCTAAGGGAACAATAACCAGTTAGCAAAGAGATATTATACGGTGGGGATGCCTAAGCAGTCGGACAGTAAGACCGAACAAGCGTGCCCGGCTGTCCCACAGATGGAGGAAAATTAAATGGCAAAATATAGAAAATTAAGCAGAACTTCTGACCAGAGAAAAGCATTACTGAGAAGCCAGGTAACAAGCCTTTTATATCATGGAAAAATTGTTACTACAGAAGCTAAAGCAAAAGAAATCCGTAAAATCGCAGAAGGCCTTGTAGCTATGGCTGTTCGTGAAAAAGATAACTTCGAAACTGTTACTGTAACTGCTAAAGTTGCTCGTAAAGATGCTGAAGGCAAGAGAGTAAAAGAAGTTGTTGACGGAAAGAAGAAAACTGTATACGATGAAGTACAGAAAGAGATCAAGAAAGATGCTCCTTCCAGACTTCACGCTCGTCGTCAGATGATGAAAGTTTTCTACCCGGTTAAAGAAGTACCTGCAAAGGGTGCCGGAAGAAAGAAAAACACTAAAGACGTAGATATGGTTGCTAAGATGTTCGATGAGATCGCTCCAAAATACGCTGACCGTAACGGTGGTTACACAAGAATCGTTAAGATCGGACCGCGTAAAGGCGATGCTGCAATGGAAGTACTGATCGAATTAGTATAATCCAGCCAGATTTTCGATTTTATATTTGTCCAGACGATGATAAGACTGCATATGTATGGTGTTCATGCCGTATATATGCAGTTTTTTTGTTATGCTATAGGAAATCACTTCCTTGTAACATAACCGTTTATTACCCTTGATTATTTGAGCCAGATAGCGTAAAATCGTAGAGTATATAAAAACCATATTGATGAAGAAGTGTTAAATAAGACATTGGACTGTTACAAAATACGAGAGCAAAAGATAAGCGAGGAATACAAATGACCGGCAGGAGATTGAAAAATTGAGGCAGAATACGAAAAAGAAACGATCAGGATTTGGTTATTTCATCAGGATGTTTTTGTTGTTGGTGGAATTACTGGCTGTTACACTGTTTCTGTGGGGAAATGATGCTTATTCCATATCTGCCACCACACCTGAATTTAAGTGGGAAAATTATAAAACGATCGCACATGCACTGGGAGGGATTGGTGATAAAACCTATCTGAATTCAAAAGAGAGTTTTCTGGCAGGCTATCAGATGGGGTGCAGGTTGTTTGAAGTTGATCTTGTGAAGACATCTGACAATGTATGGGTGTGCCGCCATAGCTGGTATCAGTCTCTTGGACAATGGGAAGGCGATGAAAAGAAAGTTCTGTCCTCAGAGGAATTCTTATCCCGGCCCATTTATGGAAAATATACTCCTATAACATTTGAAGATCTGCTGGTTCTGCTGAGCGATTATCCGGACGCTTTTGTGATGCTGGATTCCAAACAGTATTCTCTCCGTAATTATCAGAAAACAGTGGAAGATTATGCAGACTATATTGAACTGGCAGAGGCTGCCGGTGTCCCGGATGTGATGCGGCAGGTCATACCGGAAATTTATAACCAGGCAATGTTTGCCGGAACAGCACTGCTGTACGATTTTCCAGGATATATTTATTCTTTATGGCAGGAATACTCTATTAAAGAACTGACTGAAATTGCGGCATTTTGCAGAGAAAAGAATATTCAGGCAGCTACAGTCTATTATAAATACTGGTCAGAGGATGTGCAGGAGATTTTTGACAAAAAAGGGATCAGGTTATATATTTATACTGTGAATGACCTGAAGGAAGCACAATATTATATGCAAGAGGGTGCGGCAGGTGTATGCTCAGACTATCTGCAGGATACTATGTTTAACTGAGTTGTTCTGCCGGCATTATGAAATGATCATAGAGGATTATTATAGCTATAGCTGTTCCGGAATGAATAAGGGTAAAGATATCAGGAGAAAAAGAATTTTAACAGGATATAGCAAGAATTCTCTCTCCTCTATAGGTGGTAGATGAATTGCAAATAAGAAAATGAACGGCAGTGGCGGGCGGAGAGAAATCGGTATCTCCCACTGACATGAGGCAAACCACAGTCAGTATGTTGTTGACACGTCAGACTCTGTGAAATTACCGACTGTGAGTTGAAACAAATAAGCGGCAATAACAAAGATTATATTTATAAAGGAAATTATCATACACAATGAAAATAAGAGTAATGATTGCTGTCTGTGCAGCAAAATTTGTAGGATACGTATGTAAGAAAATGGGAAGACAGGGTGTGACCTGGGCAGGAAAAGTGGCGATTAAGATCTGTCCGGACATTCTGGAACAGCTTTCCTCACAGGTACGAAAGGCTATTTTTGCAACCTGCGGTACAAATGGAAAGACAACTACCAACAATATGCTCTGTGCGGCACTGGAAGCGGAAGGACAGAAAGTAATCTGTAACCATACAGGTTCCAATATGCTCAATGGAGTTGTTGCCGCATTTGTGCTGGCTTCGAAATGGAATGGTAAGATTGATGCGGACTATGCATGCATTGAGGCCGATGAAGCATCCACCAGACATATTTTTCCGAGAATCAAACCGGACTATATGCTTCTGACAAATCTTTTCCGCGACCAGCTTGACAGATACGGAGAGATTGATATCACTATGAACATTCTGGAAGAAATGATGCGCAAGGTTCCGAAGATGCAGATTATTGTAAACGGTGATGATGCATTATCCGCATATCTTGCCATGGATTCCGGGAATCCATATGTAACTTATGGTATCAGTAAACCGGTGATCAAATCTGCGGCAAGTGAAATCAGGGAAGGACGTTTCTGTAAGCGATGCGGTGAAAAACTGGAATATCGTTTTTATCATTACAGCCAGTTGGGAGATTATTATTGTCCAAAATGCGGATTTGCAAGACCGAAACCGGATTTTGATGCGGAGGATGTAAAGGTAGGCGACCAACTCAGCTTTTGTGTAGAAGGAAAACACATTGTAGCAAATTATAAGGGATTTTATAATGTGTATAATATACTGGCAGCTTATGCGGGAGTGAGGACTGCGGGATTTGCGGGAGAGCATTTCGGGGATATGCTCCGCAGATTTAATCCGGAAAACGGACGTATGGAGCAGTTTCGCATTAAGGGAACAGGAGTAACCTTGAATCTTGCCAAGAATCCGGCGGGATTTAATCAGAATATTTCCGCAGTGATGCAGGATCAGGCACCGAAGGACATTATTATTGCGATCAATGATAATGCTCAGGATGGAACAGATATTTCCTGGCTCTGGGATGTTGACTTTGATCTTCTCGGAAATGATTCAGTGAAATCTATTACTGTAAGCGGTATCCGCTGTCAGGATATGCGTCTGCGGCTGAAATATGTGGATATCCCGTCTGTCCTCGAGGGCGATGTTGAGAAAGCAATCCGCGACAGAGTAGAGGACGGAGTGGGGAATCTGTATGTGCTGGTAAACTATACAGCATTATTCAGTACCAGAAATATTCTGAAGAGACTGGAGGGCGAGAAATAATGAAAATTACAATAGGACATTTATATCCGGATCTTCTGAATCTTTACGGTGACAGAGGTAATATCCAGTGTCTGATGAAGAGATGCCAGTGGCGTGGGATTGAGGCTGAGACCATACCGTTTGAGCTGGATGATAAAATAGATTTCTCGAAGCTTGATATCGTACTTCTGGGTGGCGGTTCGGACAGAGAACAGATGATCGTATGTGAGAAGCTACAGAAAATCCAACCGGATTTTAAGGCTTATGTGGAAGATAACGGCGTTGTCATTGCAATCTGCGGTGGCTATCAGTTACTTGGGAAGTATTACAAAACAGATCAGGGAAACATGAAAGGACTGGACCTGGTAGACTTGTATACAGAGCAGGGCGAAGGCCGTCTGATCCAGAATATCGTTCTGCAGAGTGAGCTGTTTGATATGCCGATCGTTGGATTTGAGAATCATGGAGGAAGAACCTGCATTAATAATAACAAACCACTGGGAAAAGTACTTTACGGTGCAGGAAATGACGGTAAGTCAGGCTATGAAGGCGTAGTATATAAGAATGTGATAGGGACTTATCTGCATGGACCGTTACTTCCGAAGAATCCGCAGCTTGCAGACTGGCTCATTCAACATGCGCTGGAAAGAAAGTATGGAAAAGAAACAGAACTTACACCGTTAGATGACAGTCAGGAAAAAGAAGCAAATGACTATATATACCACAGATTTGTAAGAGGATAATTATGGCGAAATCATGTAATCAAAAAGGAAAAATACTGTATCTGCAGAAAATGCTGTCTGAGACAACCAGCCAAAAGCCTGTCACCATGCAGGAGATTCTGGCAAAACTGGAAGAACAGGGGATTCGAGCTGAGCGAAAGAGTATTTATGATGATATGGAAACCCTGCGTGATTTTGGAATGGATATACATTACAGAAGAGGACGGGAAGGCGGATATTATGAGGAAAAATCCGCTTCAGATAAAACAGAAGCGGATAATACGATAATACATCAGCCGGATGGCGAAACAGGAGAGAAATCTGAAAATGTGCAGGAACAGATTGGAAAAGAATCTGAAGCACCTGCAAAGATCAGTGCTCCGACACCCTCCCAAACAGGAGAGAATATAAAAGAAATCAGGCTTGTATGTCAGAATTCTACAAAGAAAAAAATCCAGCGTACCTTTGGCTCGGAGATTTTCTGCAAAATAAAGGGGGAGGATAATTTTATTGTAACTGTTGAGGTTGTGGTTGATAAGGCATTTTTTGGATGGTTGACTTCTATGGGAAGAAATGTACATATTCTGAAACCAAAGAAAGCAGCCGTTGCCTATCGGGATTATCTGAAGAACATTGCAAAAGATTATAAGGGAATTGATAAATAAATATGATATCAGAAAGGATCGTATTATGAAAAGAAGAGCAACAGCTATTCTGCTTGGAATAATGGTATCCTCCATGTTCCTGTCTGCCTGCGGGAAGAATGAGGCAAAAGAAGCAGCAAATGAAAGCGCCCAGGTAGAAGAAGAGGGCGTAGGCGAAGTAACTGAGGAAGGTGAAAAAGTAGAGGCAGAAAATAAAAATGCTTCTGATGCCGATGACAGCAGCAAGGCAGGAGACAGTGCAAAATCAGACGAAGACAATAAAGAGACATCAGTGAAGGAGGAAGAAGACGGAGATTCTTCAGGCAAAGATTCAGATGATGAATCAGAGGAAGATGCTGAGGTAACGGAAGCTTCTGCCGGAAAGATAGGTGTGCTTCTTTCTGATGACGATGAGGATGCAAAAATTGACAGCGAAGAGATGACTTCGCAGATTGAAGATGGAGGATATGAGGCAGATGTGAAGAATGCCGGCGGCGATCCTGCGCTTCAGATTTCCCAGATTCAGGAATTTATTGATGAGCAGGTTTCTGCCCTGATCATTGATCCGGTAGATCCCTATGGTCTGACAGATATCCTGAAAACTGCCAATGAGCAGGAAATACCGGTTATTTCCTATGACAGTCTGATCCGGGATACTGCGGATATCAATTATTATGCAACTTATGATACCAGAGCAATAGGAAAGGATATTGCCAAAGAAATTATCAAAAAAATGGATCTGGATAAAGCCAGAGAGGATAAGAAGTCTTATACAATAGAATTTCTCATGGGATCTCCGGATGACAATGCTGCACTGTTTCTGTGTAATGGAATCCAGGAAGGGCTTCAGGAATATCTGGATGATGGAACACTTGTATGTAAATCCGGAAATACGTCATTTGATGATACAGGAATCATGAGATGGAGCGAGACATCTGCAAAGACAAAACTTGATTCGATTATAAGTGAGTTTTATGCAGAGGAGAAGGCTCCGGATATTATCTGTACTGCATATGACGGATTTGCTTATGCTGCAGAGGAAATTTTAAGTGACAGTGGTCTGGAACCGGGAAGTGATGAATGGCCGATGATCACAGGATATGGCAGTGAGGCACAGGCAGTAAAGGATATTGCAGCAGGTAAAATGTCATTTACCATGTTTATGGACCGTAAGGAACTGGCTAAGGGCGGAGCACAGATGGCCATTGACTATCTGACAGGAGAGAAAGTTGACGTAAAAGATTATTCACAGTATGATAACGGAGTAAAGATTGTGGGAACTTTTACATGTGGAGCACAGATGATCGACAAGGATAATTATCAGATTCTTGTGGATAACGGAACTTATACGGAAGATGAGATCGCTCCTGATCCCACACCGACACCGGAGGTGACACCTGCGCCAGAGGCAACACCTGTGCCGAAAGTGACATTAAAGACAGCCTCAGAGGAAGATTCAAAAGAAGTGACACCAACTCCTGAAACAGAAGATAAATCAGAAGGTGAAACGAGAGAAAATCTGATCTATGATTCCGAAGATAACTCAAAAGTGGAGAAAACATCAGATCAGAAAAAATAAAGAATTCATAGAACAAAAAAAGGATGGGTTTTCCCATCCTTTTATAGTTAATCTCTGAAGGTTAAGGAATCGTCTGTCATGGAATCAACAATGGCAAGAGATTCAAGACGGATTCCCATATCGCGGATCTCCTGACCGCCATGCTGGAATCCTTTCTCAATAACAATACCGGCTCCTTCAAGAGTTGCCCCTGATTTCTTAACAATATCGATCAGGCCGAGAAGTGCACATCCGTTAGCAAGGAAATCATCAATCAGAAGTACATGATCTTCAGGTCCGAGAAACTTCCTGGAAAGGATCACATCATATACTTTCTTATGAGTGAAAGATTCTACTTTAGTTGTATACATTTCTCCATCCAGATTCACGCTCTGTGCTTTCTTGGCAAAAACTACAGGTACATCAAAGTACTGTGCAGCAATACAGGCGATACCGATACCGGATGCTTCAATTGTAAGGATTTTAGTGATTGGACAGTCGGAGAAGCGGCGTTTGAATTCTTTGCCGATTTCATTGATGAGGGTAATATCCATCTGATGATTTAAGAAACTGTCTACTTTTAAAATATTTCCCGGTTTTACAACTCCATCCTTAAGAATTCGGTCTTTTAAAAGCTTCATAGATTTCTCTCCTTTATATATGTAATTAGTTTGTAGCTGTCGGTAACTATCCGGTACACTGCTTCCCGAAAGTACTGAATAGTTACAGTTACTGTGAATATGCAGAATTCAAAAAAACATCAGGCTGCAAAATGAACAGTAACATTGCTGTTTTGATAATTATAGACTATGATACGCTATAATTCGTCTTCATGCAATTATTTTTGACAAAAAATCTAAAAATAATTATAATAGTCTCAGACTGGTTGGGAAAAACCGCAGGACAATCTGTGCAGATTGCCGTAAATCAGCCGAAGAGGGCTAAATAGTGAAACGGATTGTGAATATCCGTCTTACGGACTGGAGATGGAATATGAAAGAATATGAACTGATATGGGAAATTTTTAATAAATGTCCGCGGAATCAGATGCGTGATGTTTTTGTGGAAGAGCTGGAACTTGAGGATCCGGAAGAATATATCAGAAATAAATTCAAAGGAAAAGAAGTTTCCTATGAAAAAACTGTCCTGGAGGATGGAACCATTATTTTTGATATTACGACTTCACAAATAAAACAGCGTTGCTCCTTTACAGAAATTTGACAAATGTGGTATAATATCATTTACGCTGTACAAAAGTGCTGTAAGCAGGAAAGCCACAGACAGTGTGTGAGGATATAAAGACAGATAAGCGGTAAAGAATCGGATATTCTGAAAGAGAAAGGGGAATGTTATGGCCGAGGAACAAAAGACACATACGCATGTACTGGAGGATGGGACGGTAGTTGAACATTCTCATGGGGAGCATGGGCATCATCACAGTCATGCACATACAAAGGCAGTGCTGAATCGTATGTCCAGAGCAATCGGACATATGGAATCTATCAAACGTATGATAGAGGACGGAAGAGACTGTGCGGAAGTTCTGATACAGCTTTCAGCAGTGAAATCTGCTATCAATAATACAGGTAAGATCATTCTGCAGGATCATATCGAACACTGTATCGTAGATGCAGTGGAACATGGTGATAAAGAGGCAATTAAAGAACTTGAGGTAGCAATTGACAGATTTGTAAAGTAATATGCGTACTCTGGAGCTTGTTTGAAAAATGCTTTACGCAAGATGTGCGTCACAATTTGTGGGAATGATTTTTCAGACACGCTCCACACTGGCAATAGAGAATATTTTGTTATTGTTCACACACCACTATCCCGCGAGGTGTTTTGGCATGAATATGCCAAAATCCCGAGACATACAAGCCAAAATTCCATTGCCGTAGGCAATCTGGAATGAATTTTGGCTACGTTACTGTGAACGGAGTGAACAGTAACAATATTTTGTCAGTACAGCAGTGCGTAAATATAAAGGAGAAGATTAATTATGGCAAAAGAATGTAACAACACTTCATGCGACAAAGCAAGCTGCGAAGGTTGTTCAAGCAGCAAGAAACAGCAGAGCTTTCAGGCAGAAATGAATGCTCAGTCAAATGTAAAACATGTGATCGGGGTTGTCAGCGGAAAAGGTGGAGTTGGTAAATCCTTCGTAACAGGCTCTCTGGCAAACATGATGGCAGCACAGGGATACAAAGTCGGTATCCTGGATGCGGATATCACAGGACCGTCCATTCCGAAAATGTATGGATTAAAGGGTGCAGCAATGGCAAATGATGAAGGTATCTACCCGATGATCACAAAAAACGGGATCAAGGTAATGTCCATCAACCTTCTGCTTCCTACAGAGGATACTCCTGTAATCTGGAGAGGTCCGGTTCTTGCAAATATGGTAAAACAGTTCTGGACAGATGTTATCTGGGGCGACGTAGACTATCTGTTTGTGGATATGCCTCCTGGAACAGGTGATGTTCCGCTTACAGCATTCCAGTCTCTTCCGATCGAAGGAATCGTGATCGTAACATCACCTCAGGATCTGGTTAAGATGATCGTTAAGAAAGCCTTTAATATGGCTGAGATGATGAAGATACCGGTACTTGGAATCGTAGAGAACTACAGCTATGTGAAATGTCCGGACTGCGGAAAAGAGATCAAAGTCTTCGGTGAGAGCCATATTGATGAGATCGCAGCAGAGCTGAAGGTTCCTGTACTTGGAAAAATGCCGATTGATATGGATTATGCAACCAAGGCAGACGGCGGATTCTTTGCAGCAATCGATAATCAGTATATTACTGATGCACTGGCTGTAATGCCGAAATAAGAAAAAGAAGTTCTCATTCAGTAAGAAACGCGATTATAAAAATTGTTGTTTCAGTACTGAGTGAGGACTTCTTTTATTATATGGAAGTAAACATTTCAATAAAGCGTTCAGCAGCCTGAGAGACAGTAAGACTGTCATGCTGGGCAAGTATAAGCTGACGTCCGGGAAGAGGCTCTTTTAACATGAGTGGTGTCAGCTGATCATTTTCTTTTAACATATAATCAGGAACGCAGGCAATCCCCAGTCCGATCCGTGCCAGATCCAGAAGCAGGTCATTACTGTTTAACTCTACTTCAGGAAGAAGCTTGAGATTATGGGCTGTGAATGCCTCTCGCAGATATTCACTGGTGGTACTTTTGGGGGAAAGCATCAGGATTGGATAGTTCAGAAGCTCCTGCAGTTCGGTCTGAACAGTGTGTACAGGAAAGTAATCCGTATTGGCAACGAATACATCGTGGAATTCTTTTAGCACACGTGTCTGAAAATGACTGCCAAGCCTGGAATTGGGACAGTTGCATACAATCAGATCTGCCTGACCCTTTTCCAGAAGCTCTGCACAGCCGATGGAGGTACTGTTTGTGACTTTAATGCGGACATCAGGATAGGTCTGATGGAATTTCTGCAGATAATCAATGAGAAAATACCGGCAGATCGTATCGCTGGCAGCAATACGCAACTGGCCTTTCAGCAGATTGTCTCCGGACAGGAGAGATTCCCCTTCGTCCAGAAGCTGGAGAGCCGGTTTTACATGTTGGAGCAGAAGTTCTCCTTCAGGAGTTAACAATACTTTCTTGGTACTGCGGATAAAAAGAGGATGATTTAGCTTCTTTTCCAGAGTTTTAATGGACTGGCTGACTGCTGACTGGGAGATAAAAAGCTGTCGGGAAGCCTCTGAGAAGCTGAGGGTGGTGGCAACATAGTAGAATACTTTGTATAATTCCAGATTAATATCCATAGAAATAAATCCTTTCATAAAATAATATGATGATATAAATTGTCTGCAGCAATGGAACTTTAGAGCTTGTATATCTCTGGATTTTAGCATATTCATTCCAAAACATTTCACGGATAGTGATTAATTAGTGTTACTGTTCACTCCGTTCTCAGTAACACGCTTCGCGATGCACAGAATTTATGCTAATCGCATAAATTCGCGCGGTATATCTCGGGTTTTCTGTGACCTTCGCTCACAAAAAACACCTCGCGAGATATTACCAGTGAACAGTAACTAATTAGTTACATTAATAAAAAATATAAGATATATTAATTTTACTAATGATATTTCCTATGATACTATAAAGAGAGCAATAGTTCAAGCAGCAGGTTCACTGGAGTCGGGCTGCAAGGTGCTTTTAAAGCATTTTTAAAACAATGCATACATAAGAAAGGAGTTTCTATGAGTAACGTAAGACGTGTCTATGTAGAAAAGAAACCGGCCTTCGCTGTACAGGCAAAGGAATTAAAACATGAGGTCAGCAGCTATCTGGGAATTAAATCCGTAACAGCAGTACGTGTGCTGATCCGCTATGATGTAGAGAATATTTCTGATGAAGTTTTTGATAAAGCATGCAAAACTGTTTTTGCAGAGCCACCTGTAGATGATTTATATCTGGAGAATTTTGAGGCAGCAGAAGGCTCCCGCATCTTCTCTGTAGAATTTTTACCGGGACAGTTTGACCAGAGAGCAGATTCTGCTGTTCAGTGTGTACAGTTCCTGGATGAGAATGCACAGCCTATCATTCGTTCCGCAACTACTTATGTAATTGAAGGAACTATCACAGATGAAGAATTTGATGCTATCAAGCATCACTGCATCAACCCTGTAGATTCCCGTGAGACAGGTCTGCAGAAACCGGAAACACTGGTAACTGTTTTCCCGGAACCCGAAGATGTTAAGATTTTTGACGGATTTAAGGAAATGCCGGAAGCAGAATTAAAGGAACTTTATGATTCTTTAAATCTTGCAATGACATTCAAGGATTTCCAGCATATCCAGCATTATTTCAAAGAAGAAGAGAAACGTGACCCGTCCATGACAGAAATCCGTGTACTTGATACATACTGGTCTGATCATTGCCGTCACACAACCTTCTCCACAGAACTGACAGATGTAAAATTTGACGAAGGTGATTACAAAGCACCGATCGTAGATACTTACAAGAAATATCTTGCTGACAGAGAAGAACTTTACAAAGGCCGTAAGGACAAATTTGTCTGCCTGATGGATCTGGCTCTGATGGCTATGAAGAAACTGAAAGCAGAAGGAAAGCTTGCTGATCAGGAAGAATCTGATGAGATCAATGCCTGCAGTATTGTAGTTCCTGTAGACGTAGACGGTAAAGAAGAGGAATGGCTGATCAACTTCAAGAATGAGACACATAACCATCCTACTGAGATCGAGCCATTCGGTGGTGCAGCTACCTGCCTTGGCGGTGCGATCCGTGACCCGCTTTCAGGACGTACTTATGTATATCAGGCAATGCGTGTAACAGGTGCAGCAGATCCTACTGTTTCTGTAAAAGAAACTCTCAAGGGTAAACTTCCGCAGAAGAAACTGGTAAGAAGCGCAGCTCATGGCTACAGCTCCTATGGAAACCAGATCGGTCTTGCAACAGGTTATGTAAAAGAAGTTTACCATCCTAACTATGTAGCGAAACGTATGGAGATCGGTGCTGTTATGGGTGCTGCTCCCAGACGTGCGGTTATCCGTGAGAATTCTGATCCGGGAGATATCATTATCTTGCTTGGAGGACGTACAGGACGTGACGGTATCGGTGGTGCTACCGGTTCTTCCAAGGTTCATACAGAAGCTTCTATCGAAGTATGTGGCGCTGAGGTACAGAAAGGTAATGCTCCTACTGAGCGTAAGATCCAGCGTATGTTCCGTCGTGAGGAAGTCAGCCATATTATCAAGAAATGTAATGACTTTGGTGCAGGCGGTGTTTCCGTTGCTATCGGTGAGCTGGCAGCAGGTCTGAGGGTAGATCTTGACAAGGTTCCGAAGAAATATGCAGGTCTTGACGGAACTGAGATCGCAATCTCCGAATCTCAGGAACGTATGGCTGTAGTAGTTGACCCGAAAGATGTAGATACTTTCCTTGGCTATGCAAATGAAGAGAACCTGGAGGCAATTCCGGTTGCAGTTGTAACAGAGGATCCTCGTCTGGTACTTGTATGGAGAGGAAAAGAAATCGTAAATATTTCCCGTGCATTCCTTGACACTAACGGTGCACATCAGGAGACAACTGTAGAAGTAGAAATCCCTAACAAAGAAGGCAATCTCTTTGAAGAGCGCCCGGATGTAGCTGATGTAAAAGCTAAATGGATGGAAACTCTGGCAGACTTAAATGTATGCTCCCAGAAGGGACTTGTGGAAATGTTCGATGGTTCTATCGGAGCAGGCAGTGTATTTATGCCATACGGTGGTAAATATCAGCTCACAGAGACTCAGTCCATGGTAGCAAAGGTTCCGGTACAGAATGGTAAAACAGATACTGTAACCATGATGAGCTATGGCTTTGATCCGTATTTATCTTCCTGGAGCCCATATCACGGAGCTGCTTATGCAGTGACAGAGTCCGTTGCAAGAATCGTGGCTACAGGTGGTGACTATAAGAAAATCCGTTTCACATTCCAGGAATACTTCCGTCGTATGACAGAAGATCCTAAGAGATGGAGCCAGCCTTTTGCAGCACTTCTCGGTGCTTATGCAGCACAGATGGGATTTGGACTTCCATCTATCGGTGGTAAGGACAGTATGTCCGGTACATTTAATGATATTGATGTACCTCCGACACTGGTATCTTTCGCTGTTGACGTTGCGAAGATCCAGGATGTGATCACACCGGAATTAAAGAAAGCAGGAAACAAACTGGTATGGCTTCGCGCACCGAAGGATCAGTATGATCTGCCGGATTATGCAGGAATCATGGATCAGTATGAAAAACTTCATAAAGATATGCAGGACGGCAAAGTTGTTTCTGCTTATGCACTTGACCGCCATGGTATTGCAGCTGCAGTTGCAAAGATGGCATTTGGTAATGGCATGGGCGTGAAGATCGAGCATAACCTTGATCCGAGAGATTTCTTTGCACCTGGATTTGGTGATATTATCCTGGAAGTTCCGGATGGTAAGGTTGGAGAGCTTTCCATTACTTATACAGTGATCGGTGAAGTAACTGCTGACGGTAACTTCTCCTATGGAAATACAGTGATCACTGTAGACGAAGCTGAAAATGCATGGAAAGGTACTCTGGAAAAAGTATTTAAGACAGTTTCTTCTGAGAATGACAAAGAGGCAGCTGACAGAGATGAGAAGCTTTATCGTGCAGACAGCATTTATGTATGCAAGAACAAAGTTGCAAAACCTCGTGTATTTATTCCGGTATTCCCTGGAACAAACTGTGAGTATGACAGCACACGTGCATTCGAGCGTGCAGGTGCAGAGGTGGATGTAAAAGTATTCAAGAATCTGACTGCTGAAGATATCCATGACTCTGTAGAGCTTTTTGAGAAAGCAATCGATCAGGCACAGATCATCATGTTCCCGGGCGGATTCTCCGCAGGTGACGAACCGGATGGTTCTGCGAAATTCTTTGCAACTGCATTCCAGAATGCGAAGATCAAAGAAGCGGTTATGAAACTGATCAATGAAAGAGACGGTCTGGCACTTGGTATCTGTAACGGATTCCAGGCTCTGATCAAGCTTGGTCTTGTACCTTACGGTGAAATCTGCGGACAGAAAGCAGATTCTCCTACATTGACATTTAATACTATCGGACGCCATATTTCCAAGATGGTTTATACGAAGGTTGTTAGTAATAAATCTCCTTGGCTGCAGAAGGCACAGCTTGGCGGTGTATACTGTAACCCGGCTTCACATGGTGAAGGACGTTTCGTTGCAAATGAAGAATGGCTGCAGAAGCTGTTTGCAAACGGACAGGTTGCAACTCAGTATGTAACTCCGGATGGACAGCTCAGTGTTGATGAGGAATGGAATGTCAATGGTTCTTATATGAACATTGAAGGTATTACCAGCCCGGATGGACGTATCCTTGGTAAGATGGCACATAGCGAACGTCGCGGGGATGGTGTTGCAATCAACATCTATGGCCAGCAGGATATTAAGATCTTTGAGTCTGGAGTGGAATATTTTAAATAAACTCTTTCCGGGACGGAAGGTTCCCAGAGGAAGGACAGAAAGCGCTGTCCCTCCTCTGGACTCCACCCTTGCGCTTCTTTTAAGGGCAGCGCCGGGATTGTGGTGTGGAGGAGTGTATTAACTTTGCGTATTCGCCTGGTTGGGCAGCGCCCTTTTTTGATGATGAAAATAATAAAAACTATTGCAATTTCGTGGCTTTTTGAATATACTATATGTAACAGAGTTGCCCGAAGCCTTTTTGGCATTGGGGACCAAGCTGAGACTTGTGCTCAGCTTTTTTACGTTAAGGAGTGATTTTATGGATTTGAAAAAGCCATTGACTTTTGATGAGCAATTGGATAAGTTAGCTGCCCATGGGATGATTATCAGAGACAGAGAAAAAGCAAAAGATATTTTGAATTTGTGACATAAACATATTTGCAGCAGTCAAAAGAAGAAGCAACATGTTTGAAAGAAAAATTAAGTCAAAAATGCCGCAGCCTTTGAAAATATTGGCTGCGGCATTTAAAATATATGATATGTTTGATGTAAAAAACATCAGGTTCTCAACCAGACATTTGGGTAAGTCAAGACGATGCTTCTGATATAAGATATGCAACATTAAAATCATCATATACTTGAGAATTTAAATGCATATCTTCATATAACTTGATATAGTCGCCGATTGTTTTGCCAAAAACAGAACTATTACAATTATTGCATGTGTTATCCTCTGCATATATATGAGTGTTTCCATCGTTGTCCTCAACAAATAAGAGAGTAACATCTATTTTATCTTCTGTTAACCAGAAAGAGATATATTTTGAAAGAGTCCCATCAATTTCTGTGGCACCATCCGGAATTTGCTCATCTGATTCCAGCTCATTAATATGTTCCCAAAAAATTTGAGGAGAGAACACAAGTAATTTTAAGTTTTTTTGAGAGTCTTCTGAGTACCATATATGTGCTTCTGTGTTGAGATAGTCGGTTATATTAATATCCGTATCTGCCGGTAACTCATAAGTTTCACCGACGTCGGAAGTCAGTGAAAAGGTTTTTGTATGATTAGAATAAGAAGTGACAATCCCCTTGACAAAATAGTAAGTTGTATCTGACTCACTGTCATAATAAGAGCCGGAACCATCTATATCATAAGATACATGTTGCCCCTCAGGCTCCTTAGGGGCGGAAAGGGTGATTAGATCTGAGGGGGCTTTGCCAAAAGCTTGTCCGGATAGCAATATACTACCGAGTACGATACTGCCTGCGATACATAGAATTTTTACATTATTCATGGTTAAATGGCCTCCTTGTTTAGTTGTTGAATATTATATCAATTAAAGTGTGAAAATTGTAATTTTGACTTATCGAAATATGTTTTAGAAATGAGTAGGATTTCGGTTATTTTTGAATATGATAAAGAATAAAGACACAAGTATTGTTCGGTTTATTAGTCGTGTTCCAATGGTTACTGGAAAATAATTGATGATTACAAATACAACGTAATATTATCAATAGCAAAGCTATAGGATTTCAAAAATGAAGTCTTATAGCTATTTTTGTGTAGCAGTAAAAATTGTGAAGGGTATGTTTGGGAAAAATATTTTTGATTACTTGATTTGAATCAAGCGGTGAAATTGCTATTTGTCAGACAATAAGATATAATTAGAGAAAATCTTGTTTGCAAAAGAACAGGATAAACAGTAACTTTAAGCAAGATGGTTTTGTCTGGTGATTTTGAGAGTGTAAAAAGGAAAAAGTATGAGTGATGAAAGAAAAAGGGAAAATGAAGAGGAAAAACTGAAAGATTTTTTTCATAATGTGATAGGAATAAAATCGGAAGCTGTGCTGGAGGTGTTGGCGGAGAACTCGGAAATCTGTAAGTTGAAAGCAAAAACTTTGCTGATGAAAGAGAACGAGAAGGTAAAGCTTTGGTAGGGATCATGAATTTGGACAAGCAGATAACCTCTTTCCTGACAGTGGAGTTGATAACGGATTGTGAAATTGTAAGGATATCAGCGGATGTTCTTCGAAAGCTGGCTATGGAGAATATAGAAATTGCTCTGGTCTGTAATCGAATGCAGAGTGTGGCATCTATGAGGGAATATGAATACAGAAAAATGATTCTTACCTGTAATCCGGTACAGAGATATGAATATTTCCTGGAAACCTATCCGGGGCTGGAAAAATATGATGGGGCTTGACAGAGCTGGAAAGTAACCTGGGCCAAGACAAAAGGTGCATCTGGTTATGAAGTATACAAACTGACTGGAAAGACATGGAAAAAAGTCAGTGACACAAGATCCACTTCTTTTACAGATAAGGGATTAAAAAAGAATACTACTTATCAGTATAAAATCCGCGCATATCAGACAGTGAAAGGAAAGAAAGTTTACAGTGCGTTCTCATCTGTGAAAAAAATTAAAAGATAAGGAGCTAAGAGGAAGAAAAAGTTCTCAGCGATTTTGACAGGTGTTTTTTGATACTGTTTTGTATGGTAATGTCAGTAACTGTAAATGCTGCGCAAAAAATACCTGGAAGAGTAAAAATGGTAAGTGCGTATTCTGGATCCGGATTGCGAATATCCGCTTGACTCAGGTTCATGTTACATGGGACAAAACGACAAATTATTCTCAGATGGATTATCCAAGTCAAAATGAATATAGCAGAGGATGACCTGTAATGGATGCAAAAGTGCAAATCCCAAAGAACCGGATGTGGATGATGGAATTTAATGAATATTACGTTTTCAAAGCAGTAGGATGAAAGGAATATGACCTTTCTCCTGCTGTTTTTCTTTCTGAATAAATCCAGGAGATATAGAATTTGATGTGGTAAAGCGATAAAAATATAGTTTTAAACTATAACTGGTGCTAGATATTATGAATTGGCATATTTGGAAGTGTAGTGGTATAGTATGTTCATGCTCAACGGAGCGGGGAATAAGAGAGAGGGAGAATGAGATGTCTGGGATTGTGATTGAGAAGGTCCGGAAGTCTTTTGACACGAAAGATGGCGTGGTCGAGGCTTTGAAGGATGTGAACCTGAATATCGATTCCGGTGATATATATGGGATTATCGGTATGTCGGGGGCAGGTAAGAGTACATTGGTACGATGTATGAATTTTCTGGAGGTTCCCACAGAGGGACAGGTTCTGATAGATGGGAAGGCTCTTGGAGATTTGACAGAGAAGGAATTGAGAAAACAGAGGGAAGAGATTGGTATGATCTTCCAGCATTTCAATCTGCTGATGCAGAAGTCAGTGATCGATAATGTCTGTTTTCCACTTTATATAAAAGGAAAGAAGAAGGCAGAGGCCAGAAAGAGGGCAGCAGAGCTTTTGGAGATCGTTGGTCTGGGGGACAGGCAGAATGCTTATCCTGCACAGCTCTCCGGTGGTCAGAAGCAGAGGGTTGCCATTGCAAGAGCACTTGCATCGGATCCGAAGATTTTACTTTGTGACGAGGCTACCAGTGCACTGGATCCGCAGACTACTTCTTCCATTCTGGAATTGCTGAAAAAGATTAATAAGCAGTTTGGAATCACCATAGTGATCATTACTCATCAGATGTCGGTTGTGCGTGAAATCTGTACACATGTGGCGATCATGTATGAGGGTGAAGTGGTTGAGAAAGGACTGGTTGCAGATATTTTTGCAAATCCTCAGTCAGAGGTTGCCAAAGAACTGATCCGAAAGGATACAGGCTCCGATATCGGCGCAGACAGCAGACTGGATGCCGGCAGAGAAAAGGGACAGGCAGAGATTAAAAGCGGTGAGAAGATACGAATTGTATTCTCCGAGAACTCAGCTTTTGAGCCTGTGATCGCAAATCTGATCCTTACCTTTGGAGAACCGGTAAATATCCTGAAGGCAGATACCAAGAATGTAGGTGGTGTAGCCAAGGGAGAGATGATACTGGAGTTTATGGAGGGCAGTACCAGAACAGAAATGATGAAACAGTATCTGAAAGAAAAAGGGTTAGCAATCGGGGAGGTGACAGAATATGTGGGATCATGAGACAATAATGATGATCGTCCAGGGTGTGGGAGAAACACTTTACATGACAGTTCTTTCCACAGTTCTGGGATATCTGTTTGGACTTCCTATGGGAGTGCTGCTGGCAGTGTCTGATAAAGAGGGACTGAAGCCAAATGCAGTGTTGTATAAGATACTGGATGCAATTGCAAATATTGTGAGAAGTATTCCGTTTCTGATTTTACTGATCCTGCTGATTCCTTTTACCAGAGCAGTGGTGGGAAAGAGCTATGGATCTACAGCAACGGTAGTGCCTCTGGTAGTGGCAGCTATTCCTTTTATCGCACGAATGGTGGAATCGTCTATTAAAGAGGTAGATGCAGGTGTGATCGAGGCAGCCAGAGCTATGGGTGCCAGCAATATAAGGATCATCGTGAAGGTTCTTCTGGTAGAAGCCAGAACTTCACTGATCACAGGAGCGACTATTGCGATCGGAACGATCCTTGGTTATTCAGCCATGTCCGGTGCAGTAGGAGGAGGTGGACTTGGTGATATCGCCATCCGCTATGGATATTACAGATATCAGTCAGATATTATGATCGTCACAGTTATCCTGCTGGTGGTGCTGGTACAGATTTTCCAGTCAGTGGGAATGATGATCGCAAATAAGATTGACAGAAGAAAATAGCTATAAGAAATCCATAATTAATGAAATATTTTCGAATGGATGAAAATAACATAAACCCAATCGTTTTAAGAAATTGTTGATTATAAAATGGTTATGAAAAAAGTTAAAATATAAAATTCAGGAGGACAATTATTATGAAAAAATTAGTGGCAGCAGTTTTAACAGGAGTATTAGTGGCAGGAACATTAAGCACAGGCGTTTATGCAAAGGATGATGACAAAACCATCACAGTTGCAGCATCTGCAACACCTCACGCAGAGATCCTTGAGGAGGCAAAACCACTTCTTGAGAAAGAAGGATATGACCTTGAAGTTACCGTATTTGACGATTATGTAAGACCAAACGAGGTTGTAGAGAGCGGAGAATTCGATGCGAACTACTTCCAGCATATCCCATATCTGGATCAGTTTAATGAAGAGAAAGGTACACACCTTGTAAATGCAGGTGGTATTCACTATGAGCCATTCGGAATCTATCCTGGAACAAAAGACAGCCTGGATGATCTGGAAGACGGAGATTCTATCGCAGTACCAAATGATACCACAAACGAAGCAAGAGCACTTCTTCTTCTCCAGGATAACGGAATCATCACTCTAAAAGAAGGCGCAGGATTAAATGCAACTGTTAAGGATATTGCAGAGAATCCTCACAATGTAGAGATCGTAGAGCTGGAAGCAGCACAGGTAGCACGTGTTACAGGCGAGACAGCTTATGTGGTATTAAATGGAAACTATGCTCTGGAAGCAGGATTCTCAGTAGGGAAAGATGCACTTGCATATGAGAAATCTGATTCTGAAGCAGCGAAAACCTATGTAAACGTGATCGCAGTCAAAGAAGGCAACGAAAACAGCGATAAGATCAAAGCTCTGGTTGACGTACTGAAATCCGATGAGATCAAAGACTTCATCAACGAGAAATATGACGGTGCAGTAATTCCTTTCGATGACAGTGCAGACACTGAAGAAGCTGATGCAGAAGAAACAAACAGCAAGGACGAAGCAAAAGATGATGCTGCAGAAGAGAATGCAGAAACAACTGAAGCAGCAGAAGATGCTGAATAATAACAGATAATAATGATAAATAACAGGAGATTCCTTTTTCAGGTAAAACTGAGGAGGGAATCTTTTTTTGAATAAACTGCGAAGCAATTATTCGGTTATGAGCAAGTTGAGAAGCAGATGATTTTATATGCCTGATGAAAATAGATAGGCTTTTTGTGCGGTTTCTGATACAATCTATAGTAACTCTATAAAATACTGCAGGCAATTTGGCTTATTATGGAATTGATACAATGATAACAACTCCGGGAAAATTTTACCGGTCTATACCAAAGCGGGAGAGAGCGTATGAAAGAAAAACAAATATGGAAGGATTATCTTCCGGTAGAAATGAAAGAGCACTGGACAGTATATGAATGTCTGAAGGAAAATGAAGATTCCGCAACATTTTTGGTGAAAGAGACAGTTGCCGGGATCCTGTGTGTGCTGAAATGGGGACGGAATATGCAGGCAGAATTGCTACGCAATGAGATGGAAATTCTGGAAAAACTGGCAGACAGGAAGTTGTCCGGGATTCCAAAGGCGTACAGGATATTTGAAGAAAACAGAGAAGTATATCTGGTAAGAGAATATATAGAGGGAACACCTCTGGCTCAGATGGTTCTGCAGAAAGGCGAAATACCGGAAACGGAAATCTGCAGGATCAGCAGGAAGATATGCAGAACAGCAGAGCAGTTTCAGAATCCGGATAATCTCATGATACACCGTGATATCAAACCGGAGAATATTGTGATCACGCCCGGCGGTGAAGCAGTATTTATTGATTTCGGCACTATGCGCAGTTACAAAAAAGATGGATCCCGTGATACCTTTGTAGTGGGGACCAGAGGGACTGCAGCACCAGAACAGTATGGTTATACACAGACAGACCAGCGCACAGATGTGTATGCCATCGGACAGACAATGCTGTATATGGTTTCAGAGAGCTATGAAATGGATCAGCTTTCTGAATGTAACATCAGCAGGAAAATGAAGAAAGTAATAGAAAAAGCCTGTTCATTTGAGCCTGATAAAAGATATACAGATGCATCAGAACTGAGCAGGGCGATAGAAAAATGTCAGAAAAACAGCAGGAAAATCCTATGGAAAAAAACTGGTGTAGCAGTGGGACTGATAGCAGTCGGCTATATACTGGCGTTTCTTTTTCCTGGTATGACAGCGACCAAAAATGAAAGAATAGCTGCGACAGATCAGAATGCAGCAGAAGTATTGCAGACAACAGCGGAAACTCAGGATGAGGAAACGGAACAGACTGCAGAAAAGACTCAGAACCCGGAACAGGTTCAGAATGTAGAACAATCTCAAAACAACCCTGTAGTATTTAAAGAAGCGTTAATAGAAAAAGCAGTCCGTAAGGAATTGAACCTTTCTGAGACAGATACCATAACTGCTTCCATGCTGGAGAATGTGAGAAAGCTTCGCATTGTAGGAAAGGAAATTCTTGAGGATGAGGACAGCTTCTGGGGTGAAGGGCATCATGTGGACGGAAAGGGCAGCAGCTTCGGTTCTGTGCGTGGAGATATTAAGGATCTTTCAGATATGGCACAGATGACAAATCTGGAGGAGCTTGCGCTGTGCAATCAGGAGATTGAAGATATCTCCGGATTAAAAGATCTGCCTCTGAAAAAACTTTATCTCAGCAAAAATATGATCACAGATTTCTCTGTGCTTCCCAACTTGATAGATCTGGATATCCTCTGTATTATGGAGAATCCGGCAGAGAATCTGTCACCGGTTGGAGAATGCACTGGTATTTCACGGTTAAATATACAGGGGATGAATCTGGAAGATATAGATTTCCTGAAAAATCTGAAACTGGATTATCTGGATATGAGTAATGCAGAAGTAAAAAGCAATATATTCGAACCATTGGCAGAGATGGGAAAACTGGATACGCTGTGTATGTGTGATATCAATGAGTCGGCAGCAGAAACTCTTTCGCAGTTGAGTAACTTAAAGGCATTGTTTATGTGGGGAGACACTACTGAACTGGAGAATCTGAAGCCGTTGAAAGGAATGAAGGAACTGGAAAACCTTGCATTTACAACACAGATTTCTTCGCTGGAGGGAATTGAACAGTTTCCTTCCCTGAATTTCCTGTCAGTGAGTTTCAGTCTGGTGAAAGACCTGACTCCAATTACAGGAGCGAAGAGTTTGCAGGTGATAGATATTTCAAATGCATATATTGAGAATTTTGAAGCTCTGTTTGAACATACAGGACTGAAAGAGGTACGTTGTTCAGAAGAACAGAAGCAGGAAATTCTGAAACTGAATTCTTCTCCGGATTTTGAAATTTATACATAAAAAGGGACAAATTTGTCCCGACTTAAAATGGGCAGATATGGTACACTTACTAGTATCATATCTGCTTTTAATCGTTTGACATTCGGGGCAGTTATCGAACAGCAGACAGTGACAGGTGATAAATGAATAAATGTCTCAGTGGGGATACTTTTGCAGGAAGGAGATATGAACAGGAAAGAGGTGTGAGAAGAGATGAAAGAAACAGATGAAATCATGGGGATGATAAAAGAGGAGGGTGCCGCATATTTTGCAAGAGAACGTGGAAACAAGGTAGAGGTGGGACTTTATCTTGAGCATCTGATCGAAGAGCGTGGAATGAAAAAGAAAGACATTGTGCGAAAGCTGAATCTGGAAGAATCCTATGCACGAAAGCTGTTTGGCGGTCAGCGGATTCCTACAAGGAAAATACTGCTGCAGTGTGCGTTTCTCCTTTCGCTTAATCTGTCGGATACACAGAGGCTTCTGGATATCGGCCAGAAGCCTAGGCTTTATCCGCGTGTGCGTTACGATGCAGCGATTATTTACGGACTGGAAGAAAAAATGACTCTTGAACAGATGAATAGTTTTTTGGATGAAATTGAGGAAGAAACTTTACTGTAAAATAAAAGAAAGAATATTGTGAAAATACACAAAAAACAGTGACTATATATAGTATAAACAGAGAAAAAACAGAAAATAATTGTGGAAAAACTGTTCATATCATATAATGTAACTATGTTTATCGGAATAAATTGTAGAAGATATCCCGGAAAGGGGTTCTGAACGCTGTAAAAATTAAACAGGCAGCGTATAAATATTCCAATCTAAAAGGAGGATAAGCGTATGAAGAAAAAACAGATCGCAGTTTTACTTGCGGCACTTCTGAGTGTGTCACCGGCAGTGGAAGGTGTAGCTGTTATGGGGGCAGATTTTTCTTCAGGGGAAGAAGCAGTGGAAGCTATGCAGGAACAGACAGAAATTGAAGATTCGTCAGCGGAAAACGTAGCAACTGAGACAGAAGAGGCTGAGAATGCAGGGATAACAGAAGGGGATTCAGATTCAACAGGCACAGAAGATATCTGGACATCAGGGGAAGAAGAGAATGAATTTGGAACCGGTGAAATCCCTGAGGTGGATGCATTTTCCGCAGAAGAGGACGATGTGACGGATGCAGCCACAGCAGAACAGGGAAAAGGCTCATTTGGAGTGGCATACATAACAGAAGAACAGTATATTGGTGCTTTCCAGAATGAACAGGATCCGGGAGTTGAACTGAAAACAGTTGAAAATACAACGTTTTCAGAGGCGTTAAGCAGCGTTGAAGGTGAAAATACAGGATATTGTTATGTGCAGGTACAGGATCTGGACAATCCGGCAGATTTTGTAGTTCCCGAAGGTCTTACCGTTCTTGTGGAGGGGGCAAGGATCAGAAGCATTACACCGAAGGGAAATATTACATTCCTGGGTGTCAGAGATCAGGATGTTTCTGTGGAAATCAAAGAAGGCAGCGGTACGGTTACATTCTGTCATCTTGACACAGATGCTGTCATTAGAGGAACTGGTTCCAATGATACAGTGATGTTTTATGATAATGCATTTTTGGGTGGAATTTCCGGAGTGGAAAATATACACTTTGGAAAGGAATGCAGAAACTTAAATATCAGAGGTGAATCTGAATTTTATAATCTTTATAATGATACCGAACGTCCGCAGGAGGACCTGCCGGTCTGGTTTCAGATAGAAGGTTACAGCGCGAAGAAAGTTCCGGTATTCCACAAGGAATTTGACTGGGGTTCAGGAGAATTTGATGACGGCAACGGTGGACACAGGACGGCTGAATATGGTATAGGAATCGAATATATTGAAAGTTTTGATGTTGATGGCGAGTGGAAGGTTTTGGACATTGGGGCAAACAAAGCAGGTGCAAAATTTGACATATCAGATATGGATGCCCTGGAAATGATTGGCAGAGTTGGAGTTTCTATACCGGAAAACTGGTATTTGCTGGATCTGGATGGAAAAACATGGATGCCAAGTGAAAATACAGCTGTCGAGATACATCAGTTCCAGGCATGTGGAGGAATGACTGCACAGGAAACTTTTGAGACATATGGAAAAGGAGAAACTCCGGAAAATGCATGTGTGGGACTGGCAATAGTGCCAAGTATAGCACAGGCAGAAAGATATATGTCTGCATATCAGAAAAAGAACAGTGATACAGAGGGATATTACCTGATGCATATTGGTTCTGGATCCGAAGGCAGTGAAACCATTACTGTTCCGGATGGTGTAAAAGCTCTGAAAGTAGAAGGACAGAATAATTACGATGAGAGCGCAAATACAGATCATTTTGTTCCGGTTAATATTTCGTCTGTAAATGTACCGGCGGGGAAGAAGATATCACTTTGCAGAACACTTGTAAAATCAAATACTTTGACCTTTACAGGTGCAGGAACTGCAGAAATCGTGGATTCAAGACTGGATACAAATGTAAAAGCTGACAAACTTGAAATTATAGATGCAGCAGTGAAGAGTCTGGAGTGTAAGGAACTGGTTGCCGCTTTGGGTGGCAGACTGATCATATCAGAGTATCTGAAATTTGATAAAGCATTCCTTGAGCCGGAGGGAATGGTGATTTACGGACAGCCGGGTGCCTATCTGAATATGGGAGAAATTAAAGTTACAGAATCAGACTCTAATGATCTTGTTCAAATTTTTATTGGTGAGAATGGAAAGAAACGGGCGCAGATTTATTTTGGCGGCAATATAGATTCAGGAAAAGTGACTTATGAGGGAAAAGAATATCCAAGGCGTATTCAGCTTAGAAAGTTTGATGAAAAGGCAGCTCGCAGCGTTGGTGCATTGTGTGCGAAGGACTGCTTTGATGAAAGTTACAGATATGACTGGTACGATGACGAAACGGATAACTGGTGGAATTATCAATGCCAGTATAATAATGAAGAAATATGCATTGCTACAATAGGAAGCACAGTAGATACGGAAAAAATAAAGGAAGAACTGTTAGTTATCCTGAGCCTTAAAGATGACAAGGGAGAACAGAGATATTGTCAGGTTGCACCACGTTGTCTGTATCTGGATGATTATAAAAATCTTACAGATGGAATTGATGGAAATAAGAGACTTGCATTTTATCTGGACTGGTGGAGCAGTGAAAATGAAGAAAAAGCAGTAGAAATCCCGGCTTATTTTGAATTTACGGGAGAGACTCTGGACAGTATTGCATCTGCACAGATTTCTGATATTAAAACCCAGCTCTACGCAGGTAAGGCGATCACACCATCTGTAACAGTAACCTTAAACGGCAAGAAGCTGAAAAAAGGAACAGACTATACCGTTTCCTATGCAAACAACACAAAAGCCGGATCAACAGCATCTGTGATCATTACAGGCAAAGGTAAATATGTCGGTACAGCAACAAAAGATTTCGAAATTGCAGCAATTCCGGCAAAGGGTAAAGTCTATACAGCAGGAAACCTGAAATATAAGGTGACCAAATCTGCATATAAAAACGGAACAGTAAGTGTGTATGCACCGGCTAAGAAAACTCTGACAAGTATTTCTATACCTGCAACAGTTAAAATCAATGGATACACATTCCAGATAACTGCAATCGGAAATAAGGCATTTGCCGGATGCACAAAACTGAAGAGCGTAAAAATTGGCGCTAAGGTTACTGCAATTGGCAAAGAGGCATTTAGCGGATGCAAAGCACTGACATCCATAACAATCAGTTCAAATGTCTTAAAAGCGGTTGGCTCTTCTGCATTTAAGGGAATCTCTGCAAAAGCAGTGATCAAAGTTCCGGCAGCAAAATTAAGCGCATATCAGAAACTCCTGAAAGGCAAAGGACAGAAGAGTTCTGTGAAGATTACAAAATAAGAAGCCAGAATAAAAAATATATAGTTAAAGTCATATGGAGGCAGAACTGATAAAAATTTCTGTCTCACATAAAAAGATAGTTCCTGAAATAGAAACCCGGAAATAAAGTTGGTGTCATGAGCAATTCTATTTCCGGGTTTCGTTTTAAACGAATCAAGTAAGTACGTCCCATGCGAAGGTTGTGAAAAGCAATAAGCAGTGCATATGGACTTGCCATTTGTCTTGTATTTTGGAGTTTGTTGGTGTCAGAAATGCTTTAAAATGTACGAATAATTAAAAAAATAAAAAAAATTAAAAAAGTTTCAAAAAAGGTGTTGACATCTGACAAAATCCATTATATAATAGCAAAGCAAGTTACGGAGCGGACAACAAATAAGCCACCTGTAACAAGCGCAATATGGAATCTTAGCTCAGCTGGGAGAGCATCTGCCTTACAAGCAGAGGGTCATAGGTTCGAGCCCTATAGGTTCCATATCTTAAAAGAAAATGGCGAGATAGCTCAGTTGGCTAGAGCACACGGTTCATACCCGTGGTGTCGAGGGTTCGAATCCCCCTCTCGCTACTTGACAGAGAAATCTGTCACCAACAAATATGGAATCTTAGCTCAGCTGGGAGAGCATCTGCCTTACAAGCAGAGGGTCATAGGTTCGAGCCCTATAGGTTCCATATCTTAAAAGAAAATGGCGAGATAGCTCAGTTGGCTAGAGCACACGGTTCATACCCGTGGTGTCGAGGGTTCGAATCCCCCTCTCGCTACTATTTACGAAAGATAAGTCTATAAACCTGGATAGGGGGTTTGTGGGCTTTTTTTCATTTCTGAATAAATCAATTTAACTGAATCAAGTAAGTCCCCTGCTTCAATTGCGAATATCCGATTGACAAATTGTTTCTTTATGATATTTACCCTGAAAACAATTATGATACAGAAGAATTATGAAATGTACTATAGAAACGTAAATATGGAAAATGGTTATACATGGAATATTGAAAATTGAATAGACTTCACATCCGGAACTTGTTATAATCAGCAGAAAAAGAACGAAATGATAAGTAAACAGGAGGTGAGAAACATGCTGGACAAAAACGACATGAAAATGTTAAGGGAAATGATGGAAGCTACGGTAAAAGAAACAGTAGAAGCTACGGTAAAAGAAACAGTAGAAGCTACCGTTCAGAAAGCTATTGAACCGTTACAGCAGGATATTTGCGATTTAAAAGAAGAAGTAAACGGTGTTAAACTTCATCTTGAAAATGTAACTGACAGAAATATTTCAATTTTAGCGGAAAATCATGGCTATCTGGTGAAAAAATTTAATGAAGCCGTAGAAGCAGCACATAATAATCATGTGAATACAGTACAGACCAGTTACCTGATAGAACATGTTGCAAATCTTGAGAACAGAATGCAGGCAGTAGAAAAAAATATGACATTGTAATGTGCAGGAATAGTAAGTCTGGATGTGAAGCCTATTGAGGTTTCGATATATTAATACATAAATTTTTGCATATCTATTGCCATAATTTCTTAAATCCTTTATAATATCAATGGGTAAAAGCAAGGGGATATGTCAACAGTATGATGAAATGATAACAAGGTAGTTATTCTCAGGGGATAGCTGCCTTTTTTAATCACATAAATTCTGACTATTGATAAACAGACGGCCTTGCTATATACACGTTAACATCCACGAAAGAGAGGGAAATGAATGGAGAAACAAGAGAAAAACACAGCAACACCGTATGATCTTGACGGAAGGCCGCCTTTGAAGCTGGCAATCCCACTTGGTCTGCAGCATGTACTGGCCATGTTTGTGGGAAACCTTACGCCTCTTCTGATCATCACAGCAGCCTGTGGGATAGAAGCCGGCGGAGAACTGCAGGTAGCACTTCTGCAGAATGCCATGCTGATTGCAGGTATTGTAACATTGGTTCAAGTATTTACCGTAGGACCTGTGGGTGGTAAACTCCCCATCGTTATGGGAACCAGTTCCGGTTTCATTGGCGTATGCCAGAGTGTTGCAGGAGTCATGGGTAATGGAGTGGTTGCGTATGGTGCGATCATGGCGGCATCCTTTATCGGCGGTCTTTTTGAAACTGTACTGGGAAGCTTCCTGAAACCACTGAGAAAATTTTTTCCGTCAGTTGTAACAGGAACCGTTGTATTATCAATCGGTCTTTCACTGATCGCTGTTGGTATCAGTTCTTTTGGAGGCGGAAGTTCCGCTAAGGACTACGGTTCTCTGGAGAATCTGTTTGTAGGTTTTGTAGTTCTGGTTGTAATTGTCGTATTAAAACATGGAACAAAAGGATTTACAAGCTTTGCATCAATTCTGATCGGTATTATCGTAGGATATGTGCTGGTAAGTATTATGGCAGCAGTTCTTCCTACCACATTTACCTATGTGGATGATGCAGGTGCAACAGTAGAAGCTACCAAATCCTGGGTTCTTAACTGGGATAAAGTAGCAAGCGCATCCTGGTTTGCAGTGCCGAAGATCATGCCTGTTAAATGGGTATTTGATGCAAGGGCAATCGTTCCGATCTGCATCATGTTTATTGTAACAGCTGTAGAGACTGTAGGTGATATTTCCGGTATCACAGAGGGCGGTCTTGGAAGAGAAGCTACAGACAAAGAACTTTCTGGCGGCGTTATGTGCGATGGTCTTGGATCTTCACTGGCAGCAGTATTTGGCGTACTTCCGAATACTTCTTTTAGCCAGAACGTAGGTCTGGTTGCAATGAACAAGGTTGTAAACCGTTTTTCAATTGCAACAGGCGGTATTTTCCTTATCGCATGTGGTCTGTTTCCTAAACTTGCAGCACTGATCTCCATCATGCCTCAGAGTGTACTGGGCGGTGCGGCAGTTATGATGTTCTCATCTATTGTTGTCAGCGGTATCCAGCTTATCACAAAATGGCCGGTAACTCCGAGAAACGTAACAATTGTCTCCGTTGCACTTGGTCTTGGCTATGGACTGGGGGCAAACTCAGCAGTCCTTGCACATATGCCGCAGGCAATCACATTGATCTTCGGCGGTTCAGGAATCGTACCTGCAGCACTGTTTGCTATCATTCTGAATATCGTGCTTCCACCGGATGAGAAATCCGAAGTTGAGATTGCAGAAGAGATTCTTGACATGAAGAAAAAAGAGGCACAGAAGAAATAGCAGTAGAATCAACTTGTTGGCACACTGGGATTGTTCGAAAGTGAATAAGTAAAACAATAAAAAGCGCGAAACTGGGAATATCTGGTTTGCGCTTTTATTCAGATTATAGTGAATGATTATCTGGTGCAGATGTATGTGGCGAAAACAGACTGCAGATGTCTGGAATGAATTTTGGCTACGTTACTGAGAACGGAGTGAACAACAACGTAATGATAAAAATATGTTATTGAATGAAATTCAGGGTTGACAAATATAGCTTCCGGTGGTAAATTAAGTGTAAATTTAACAGATTAAACCGATGAAGCGGAAGTCAAAGCAGTCATGCGCGCACAGAGAATCCGGGAAGGTGAGAGCCGGGTGGAAATGCAGTCTGCCAAATGGGCCGCTGAGGGCACAGTGAAAGGTTGAAGATTACAGAGTGAGCTGAGTATCCTGTGACGTGAGGCATACGTCAGTTGCCGGAAATATGAAGGTATTTCGCAAAGAGTACGGTTCAAACCGTAAATCAAGGTGGCACCGCGGGTGAAGTATATACGCTCGTCCTTGACAGAAACGATAATTCTGTCAAGGGCGGGCTTTTTTGTGTTCCTGACAGAAGCTGAATTAATCACAGGAGGTGTTTCCATGTATCCAACATTAGAAACCATCAGGCAGCTTGCACAGACAAAAGAATATCGTCGTATTCCTCTGTGCAGAGAACTTTATGCAGACAGATATACACCGGTAGAGGTAATGCGCATTTTGCGAAAGGCCAGCCGCCATTGTTACCTGCTGGAAAGTGCCAGCCAGACAGAAGCGTGGGGAAGGTATTCTTTCCTGGGGTATGAACCATCCATGGAGATTACCTGTACAGACGGAACATTGAAGATTCGGACAACCGATGCTGAGGGAAAAACAGAGGAAACCGTAAAGCAGGTCACACATCCCGGTGATACTCTCAGAGAAATCATTCGGAAATATAAAACCCCGGTAATGGAAAAGATGCCTCCTTTTACAGGCGGTCTGGTAGGATATTTCTCCTACGATTATATCAAATACAGTGAACCAAAGCTTAAACTGGAGGACAGGGAACAGCAGGATTTCAGGGACATGGATTTAATGCTTTTTGATCAGGTGATCGTATTTGACCATTTCAGACAGAAAGTACTTCTCATCACAGGTGTGATGACAGATGATCTGGAAGCTTCCTACGAGAAAGCAGTAAAGAAGTTGGAGGAAATGGCCCAGCTGATCCGAAACGGGGAGCATATGGAATTTGAACCGCTGAAACTTCAGTCAGAAATACAGCCGAAATTTCCGAAAGAAAAATATGCAGAGATGGTGGAGAAAGCAAAACATTACATCAGAGAAGGCGATATTTTCCAGGTAGTGCTTTCCAATCCCATGCGTGCGAAAGCAACAGGAAGCCTGTTTGATACTTACCGGGTTCTTCGGGCGTCTAATCCCTCTCCTTATATGTTTTATTTCTCCAGCGATGACATTGAACTGGCAGGTGCTTCCCCGGAAACCCTTGCAAAACTGGAAAATGGTACCTTAAGTACCTTCCCTCTGGCAGGAACCAGACCAAGAGGGAAGACAAGAGAAGAGGATAAAGAACTTGAAGAGGGACTTCTGAAAGATGAGAAAGAGCTGGCAGAACACAATATGCTGGTAGACCTGGGAAGAAACGATATTGGAAAGATCAGCAAGATCGGAACTGTAAAAGTAGAAAAGTATCTCTGCGTAGAACGTTTTTCCCATGTAATGCATCTGGGCTCCACAGTAACAGGAATCATCCGGGATGATAAAGACGCTGTGGATGCAGTAGACGCAATCCTTCCGGCAGGAACCCTTTCCGGAGCACCCAAATTCAGAGCCTGCCAGATCATCGAGGAACTGGAACAGAGTAAACGAGGCATTTACGGAGGTGCCATCGGATATCTGGATTTTGCAGGAAATCTGGATACCTGTATTGCCATCCGCCTGGTTTATAAGAAAAACGGAGAAATCTGTATCCGTTCAGGTGCCGGAATTGTGGCAGACAGTGTACCGGAAAAGGAATTTCAGGAATGCTGCAACAAGGCAAGAGCTGTGGTACAGGCAATTGAACAGGCACAGGAGGGATTAGAATGATATTACTGATCGATAATTATGACAGCTTTTCCTATAACTTATATCAGCTCATCGGCGCAGTGGAACCGGACATCAAAGTAGTGAGAAACGATGAGTGTACACTGGAAGAAATCGCAGAGATGAAACCGGAAGCCATCATTTTATCCCCTGGTCCGGGAAGGCCGGAGGATGCAGGTATCTGTATTCCGGTGATTAAAGAATTTGCAGGAAAAATCCCCATCCTGGGTGTGTGCCTGGGACATCAGTCCATCTGCGAAGCCTTTGGAGGAACAGTTTCCTATGCAAAAGAGCTGATGCATGGAAAGAAAAAGCTGATGTATAAAACAGGAGAAAGCCGGCTTTTTAAGGACCTGCCGGATACCTTTGCAGCAGCCAGATATCATTCCCTGGCAGCGTTAAAGGATACCCTGCCTGCAGAACTTAAGGTGACAGCAGAGTCAGAGGACGGAGAGGTCATGGCAGTGGAACATACAAAATATCCTGTGTTCGGAGTACAGTTTCATCCTGAATCGGTAATGACACCGGACGGCAGAGTGATGATAGAGAACTTTATGGAGGTAGTGAGAAATGATTAAGGAAGCCATTATTAAATTATCAAAGAAACAGGATTTAGCTTATGCGGAAGCAGAAGCTGTAATGGACGAGATTATGAGCGGTCAGGCAACACCTGTACAGATGTCTGCTTATCTTACTGCATTAGCTTTAAAAGGAGAGACAATTGATGAGATCACAGCTTCCGCAGCAGGAATGAGAGCTCACTGTATCAAACTTCTCCACAACCTGGATGTGCTTGAAATCGTGGGTACCGGCGGAGACGGTTCCAATTCCTTCAATATTTCCACTACTTCTTCTCTGGTGATCGCAGCAGGCGGTGTTCCGGTTGCAAAACATGGAAACAGGGCAGCATCCTCCAAATCCGGTGCAGCAGATGTTCTGGAAGCACTGGGAGTGAAGATTACACTGACGCCGGAACGCAGTGCAGAGATCCTGAAAAAGATCAACATCTGCTTCCTGTTTGCGCAGAATTATCACATTGCAATGAAATATGTGGCACCGATCCGTAAAGAGCTGGGAATCCGTACTGTATTTAACATTCTTGGACCGTTAAGTAATCCGGCAGGTGCAAACATGGAACTGATGGGAGTTTACGATCAGTCACTGGTGGAGCCACTGGCACAGGTTATGGCAAATCTGGGTGTTAACAGAGGAATGGTTGTCTATGGACAGGACAGTCTGGATGAGATTTCCATGTGCGCACCTACTTCTGTATGTGAGATCAGGGATGGCAAATTTACTTCCTATGAGATCACACCGGAACAGTTTGGATATGAGAGATGTGAGAAGGGTGCCCTGACAGGTGGTACACCTGCAGAAAACGCAGAGATCACAAAAGCAATCCTGAAAGGTGAGGAAAAAGGTCCGAAGCGTCAGGCGGTATGTTTAAATGCAGGTGCAGCACTCTATATCGCAGGAAAAGCCGCTTCCATAGAAGAAGGAGTGAAGCTGGCAGAATCCCTCATCGACAGCGGTGCAGCACTGAAAAAACTGGGAGAATTTGTAGAAGAGACAAATAAATAAAAAGCAACCCCAAATTACTAATGTAAAGGAAATCTGTAACTGTCCGGTAATCTGCTGACTGTGGATATACAGAACAGTTACAGAAAAATCATAGAGATTATGAAGAATATATTAGAAGAAATAGCAGCCAGAACAAGAGAAAGAATTGCAAAAGAAAAGTCCTGTATTTTTGTTTCGGAGCTGGAGAACCGGATTCAGGAAGTAAATAAAAATGCAAGGCAGAAAATCACATTTCTCCAGGCATTACAAAAAGACGGTATGTCCTATATCTGCGAGGTAAAGAAAGCCTCCCCCTCAAAGGGACTGATTGCACCGGATTTTCCATATCTGGCAATTGCAAAGGAATATGAACAGGCAGGTGCAAGTGCAATCTCCTGTCTCACAGAACCTTTTTATTTCAAGGGAGCAGACCAGCATCTGAGAGAAATCGCAGCCGCTGTACAGATACCTGTACTCCGCAAGGATTTTACAGTAGATGAATATATGATCTATCAGGCGAAATCCCTTGGTGCTTCCGCGGTATTGTTTATCTGCGCCATTCTGGATGACGGAGAATTAAGAGCATACAGACAGCTTGCAAAAGAGCTGGGACTGGATGCACTGGTAGAAGCACACGATGAGTACGAAGTGGACAGGGCCTTAAATCTCGGGGCAGAGATCGTGGGAGTCAATAACCGGGATCTGAGAACCTTTCAGGTAGATATGAACAACAGCATTCGCCTGAGAAAAATGGCACCGGACAATGTGGTTTTTGTTTCCGAGAGCGGAATCCGCACCCCGGAGGATATCCGGCTTCTTTATGAGAATAAAGTGGATGGGGTACTGATCGGTGAAACACTGATGCGAAGTCCGGACAAGAAAGCAGCACTGGAAAGCCTGAATGGCAGCCCGTTATGCTGAAAGATCGAATATTATCTGAGAGGATAGAATATGACCAGAGAACAACAGCAAAGAACCAAAATCAAAATCTGTGGTCTGAAACGCCCGGAAGACATTACCTATGTAAATGAAGCAAAACCTGATTACTGCGGATTTATCATAGAATTTCCGAAGAGCAGCAGAAATGTTACAGGTGCATTGGTGAGAGAACTTACTGCAAAACTTAATCCGGACATTATCCCTGTAGGTGTTTTTGTAAATGCAGCACCTGAGCGTGTGGAGGAACTGCTTCTTGACGGAACTATCCATATTGCACAGCTTCATGGACAGGAAGATGAGGCATATATACGGAGAATCCAAAAGAATACAGGTCATCAGGTTATAAAGGCCTTTTCCGTAAAAACAGCTCAGGATATTGAAAATGCCCTGAAAAGTCCGGCAGATTATATACTGCTTGATCAGGGTGGCGGTGGAACCGGACAGACCTTTGACTGGTCACTGATCCCGGAGATAGACAGACCGTTTTTCCTGGCAGGAGGACTGGGTGCAGATAATCTGGAAACAGCCGTCCGGACTATTCATCCTTATGCAGTAGATCTGAGCAGCAGTGTGGAGACGGATGGAATGAAAGACAGAGATAAGATTTTGAAGGCAGTTCAACTGGTGCATATAAAATAAGATAACCGAATCAAGTAAGTCACCTGCTTCAATTGCGAAAAGCAATAAGCAGTGGGTGGGGACTTGCTTGTATCAGGAGGAGTGCAAGCTCCTTCTGATAAACTGCGGAGCAGTTATTCGGTGTAGAGCCGCGTAGCGAAGCGGATTGCGAATATCCGCTTGACTAATTCAGAAAGAACATAGAATACTCTGACCGACCATCTGACAGGCCAGGGATTACATACATAAAAGGAGGACATATACAGATGTCAAAAGGAAGATTCGGCATCCATGGAGGACAGTACATTCCGGAAACACTGATGAATGCTGTCATCGAATTGGAGGAAGCCTACAACCATTATAAAGATGATCCGGAGTTTAACGCAGAGCTTACAGAGCTTCTGAACGAATATGCAGGAAGACCATCTCGTCTCTACTTTGCATCTCACATGACAGAAGATCTGGGTGGAGCAAAAGTATACTTAAAGAGAGAAGATTTAAACCATACAGGTGCTCACAAAATCAACAATGTACTTGGTCAGGTACTTCTTGCAAAAAAAATGGGCAAGACCCGTGTCATTGCAGAAACAGGCGCAGGTCAGCATGGTGTGGCAACAGCAACAGCAGCAGCTCTTATGGGTATGGAATGTGAAATCTTCATGGGAAAAGAAGACACAGAACGTCAGGCATTAAATGTATACAGAATGCGTCTTCTGGGTGCAAAGGTCAATGCAGTTACTTCCGGTACTGCAACACTGAAGGATGCTGTTTCCGAGACAATGAGAGAGTGGACAAATCGTATTTCCGATACACATTATGTACTTGGTTCTGTAATGGGACCTCATCCGTTCCCTACGATTGTTCGTGATTTTCAGGCAGTGATCTCCAAAGAAATCAAAGAGCAGATCCTTGAAAAAGAGGGCAGACTTCCGGATGCAGTTCTTGCATGTGTAGGTGGCGGATCCAATGCGATCGGAACATTCTACAATTTTATCAATGACAAAGATGTCCGTCTGATTGGATGTGAGGCAGCAGGACGTGGCGTAAATACGGCAGAGACAGCAGCTACCATTGCAACCGGCAAACTGGGAATCTTCCATGGAATGAAATCTTATTTCTGCCAGGATGAATATGGTCAGATCGCACCTGTATATTCCATTTCCGCAGGTCTGGATTATCCGGGAATCGGACCGGAACATGCGCATCTCTATGATACAGGACGTGCAGAATATGTACCTGTCACAGACGAAGAAGCAGTAGAGGCATTTGAATATCTCTCCAGAACAGAGGGAATCATTCCTGCTATTGAGAGTGCTCATGCAGTAGCTTACGCAAAGAAAATTGTTCCGCAGATGAGAAAAGACCAGATCGTGGTCATTACAATTTCCGGACGTGGAGATAAGGACTGCGCAGCAATCGCGCGTTACAGAGGGGAGGATATCCATGAATAAGAGAATTACAGAAGCATTTGAAAAAGGAAAGGCATTTATCCCGTTTATTACCTGTGGAGATCCGTCTCTGGAAGTGACAGAGCAGCTTGTCTATGCAATGGAGGAAGCTGGTGCAGACCTGATCGAGCTTGGGATTCCGTTTTCTGATCCTACAGCAGAGGGACCGGTGATCCAGAGAGCAAATGTGAGAGCACTTTCCGGTGGTGTGACTACAGACAAGGTATTTGACATGGTGGTAAAGATCAGAAAGAACAGTTCTGTTCCTATGGTGTTTATGACTTATGCAAACGTGGTATTTTCTTACGGAACGGAGCGGTTTATTAAAACAGCTGCAGAAATCGGAATGGATGGTTTGATTCTGCCGGATGTGCCATTTGAGGAAAAAGAAGAGTTTGACAGTGTATGTAAGAAATACGGTATTGATCTGATCTCTCTGATCGCGCCGACTTCTCATGAGAGGGTCGCACAGATTGCGAAGGATGCGGAAGGGTTTGTGTATTGTGTTTCTTCTCTTGGTGTTACAGGAACAAGAACTAATATTACTACGGATATCGGAGCTATGGTGAAGTTAGTGAAGGCTGTGAAGGATATTCCATGTGCTGTGGGATTTGGTATTTCTACGCCGGAGCAGGCGAAGAAGATGGCAGCACAGTCGGACGGGGCAATTGTAGGATCTGCAATTGTGAAGTTGTGTGCAGAACATGGTGCGGACTGTGTACCGTATGTGAAAGAGTATGTGAAGTCTATGAAAGATGCTGTAATGGAAGCTTAGGAGTTGAAGAGGGACGCGCAGAAACATATTTCATTTCGTGTGCGGTTTCGAAGCCTAAGAACTTCTAAGCTGCTAAAAATATGCTAAAAACATAAGAAAAATGACCCAAACTCGCCGCATGCTGCGGCTCAGACAGTGGGTCATTTTTCTTATAACGCATATTTTTATCAGCTAAGAAGTTCTAAGACTCCTGCAAATGCACACGAAATGAAATATGTTTTTGCGCTGTGTATTGGTATGAACTGAAAATCTTCCTGAATAAATTGCGGAGAAGTTATTATAGCAATTCCATAAAATACTGCAAGCAATCCAGTTCATCATAGCTGAAGAGCTGCGGAGTAATTCGTATCTTTTATAAGAAAGATCTCAGAATCTGCAGAACTCCGTTTTCCCAGTAGGGCGGGCAGGTATTTTTGGCGGCAGCCCGGACTTCGGGGCGGGAGTTGGAGACTGCGTAGCTGAGACCGGCATTCTGAAGCATTTCAATATCGTTGAGGTTATCTCCGAAAGTGCAGGTTTCGTCAGGTGAAATTCCCAGATATTCCTGAAGGAAAGCAACGGAAGGACCTTTGCCGGAACCTGGGGCAGTACAGTCCATCCATTCCTTGCCGGCGGCAGCCATAACTGTTTTGTCTTTCCAGGTGGGAGTGAATAAAGGGGCGCACATTTCCTCACAGGCGTTGGGGTGGTAGACAGCAAATTTGTTTACCTGCTGCCCCTCGAGTTTTAACATTTCCGGAACTTCATGGATATCATATCCGTAAGAATCTCTCAGCCAGTGAAACATCTGGCTGCCTCCGTCTTCTGCGAAACAGCGTTCAGGTGTGGAAATAAAATAATCACAGGAAGGCATATTCTCTCTTACCATAGAACACATTCCTTTCCAGATTTTGTCCGGCAGAGTATCCACTTTCAGAATCTCCTTCGGAGTTCGTACAACAGTTCCTCCGTCAGAGATATAAAGCAGTCTGTCTGCGACAGGGGCAAACAGTTTTCTCTCACTTCTGTACTGTCGTCCGGAGCATGCCACAAACACAATCCCCTTATCAATCAGCCTTCCGATAACCTCCATATACTCCCCGTCAATAGCCAGAGTCCCATCCTTTACCAAAGTTCCATCTATATCTGAAGCAATCAATTTAATCATATGAATAAGAAATCCTTTCTATACAAATTCATTTTAAAAATTCTCTTTGTAATTGTAATAAGTCCCTTCTATAATAAATACAAATAAATACAATCCCCATTTTATCACGCTAAAATACAACTTACCATAAGAAATTAGGAAAAATTGCAATTATTCACCAGTCCCGTTTTATGCGTTATCATCCTGCAAAATTTTCTGTGAGAAAATCTCATCTGCATAGCCTGTCGTTGCAAGGCGCATTACTGTGAACGAAGTGAGCAGTAACAGCCCGGCAGTCCCGCAGCCAGCCAACAGGCAGGAAATATTTTTGGTTTCAGGTGCATTTGCAGTGGGCGTAGTAACTCTTGGTGCGTGGGAATCTGCGTTATTCAAAAATTGCTCACTGTCTGAGCGAAGCGAGTTTGAGTAATTTTTGAATGTTTTTAGCAGATTTCCACACACCTAGAGTTATTAGCCCGCGAAACCGCACCTGAAACCAAAAATATTTCCTGTCGTCCCCAATTTTTTTGCCCGCCAAACCCCATTGACTTTTCCACCCTTTTTTCTTATATTATATAAATAGAAATCTGCGTACTCTGAAAACTACGCATTTAAACCCTGAAAAAAGGAGAGTTGCTCGAAATGAACAAAAAAATGCTCTTTGTTTTCAATCCCAAGGCAGGCAAAGGCAAGATCAAAACAAACCTGCTTGATATAGTAGATATTTTCAACAAAGGCGGTTATGAAGTCATTATCTATTCCACACAGAAACCAAAAGATGCCTATGAGAAAGCCAAAGAATACGAATCCAAAGTGGACCTTATCGTATGCAGCGGCGGAGACGGGACTCTTGATGAGGTGGTTACCGGAGTAATGGAAAAGAAGAGTTCCATTCCCATCGGATACATTCCGGCAGGAAGCACCAACGACTTTGCAAACAGTCTCTTTATGCCGAAAAGCATGACAGATGCCGCTTCCATGATCATGGAAGAGAAACTTTATCACTGTGACATCGGCAGATTCAATAACCAGAGCTTTACATATATAGCAGCTTTCGGTCTTTTCACAGATGTAGCCTATCAGACAGATCAGGATCTCAAGAATATCCTTGGCCATGTAGCCTATCTTCTTGAGGGAGTGAAACGCCTTTTTGATATCAAATCATACCATATGAGAATTGAATCCGAAGAATTAACTGTGGAGGATGACTTCATCTTTGGGATGATCACCAATTCCCGTTCAGTGGGAGGGTTCAAGAACCTTACAGGCAAGAACGTGGATATGAATGACGGACTTTTTGAAGTTACCATGATCACAAGACCGAAGAATCCGCTGGAATTGCAGGAGATCATGACTGCAATGCTGACAGCAGAGGACAATACAGATCTGATCCATTCTTTTAAATCAGCCAGGGTGACCATTACCTCAGAAGAACCGGTACCATGGACTCTGGACGGTGAATACGGCGGCAGTCATACACAGATAGAGATTGAAAACTGCCACGAAGCACTGAATCTGTATCTGAAAAGTACAAAAAATGAGGAAACCAGATCAATTGGAATTTCCCCGTTAATAAATAAAAAGGAGAAATAAAATGGGTGAGTATATCAATGTAGTAGAGACTTTTGGATGTGACGTGTTTAATGATTCCGTCATGCAGGCACGACTTCCGAAGAAGATCTACAAAGAATTGAAAAAAACCATAGAAGAGGGCAAAGAACTGTCTATGGAAATTGCGGATGTAGTAGCACACGAGATGAAAGAATGGGCCATCGAGAAAGGTGCCACACATTACAGCCACTGGTTCCAGCCCCTTACAGGTGTGACAGCAGAGAAACACGATGCTTTTATCACAGCTCCGATGGATAACGGCAAGGTCCTGATGTCTTTCTCCGGAAAAGAACTGATCAAAGGTGAACCGGATGCATCTTCTTTCCCGTCCGGTGGATTAAGAGCAACTTTTGAAGCAAGAGGATATACAGCATGGGACTGTACATCACCGGCATTTGTGCGCCATGATGCAGCAGGCGGAACACTCTGTATTCCTACAGCATTCTGCTCCTATACAGGAGAAGCACTTGACCAGAAGACACCACTTCTTCGTTCTATGGAAGCAATCAACACCCAGGCACTCCGTCTGCTGAGACTTTTCGGAAATACAACTTCTAAGAAAGTAACTCCGTCAGTAGGAGCAGAGCAGGAATATTTCCTGATCGATAAAGAGAAATGGCTTCAGAGAAAAGACCTGATTTATACAGGCAGAACTCTTTTTGGAGCTATGCCTCCGAAGGGACAGGAAATGGATGACCATTACTTTGGAAGTATCCGTCAGAGAATTTCCGCATATATGAAAGAGGTAAATGAAGAATGCTGGAAGCTTGGAATTCCTGCAAAGACACAGCATAATGAGGTTGCCCCTGCACAGCATGAGCTTGCACCGATCTATGCACCGGTCAATATCGCAGCAGACCAGAACCAGATGATGATGCGTATCCTTAAAAAGGTTGCCAGCCGCCATGGAATGCGCTGTGTCCTTCATGAGAAACCATTTGCAGGTGTGAATGGCTCCGGTAAGCATAACAACTGGTCTCTTACCACAGATGACGGAATCAATCTTCTGGATCCGGGCAAAACACCTCATGAAAATATTCAGTTCCTTCTGGTACTCACCTGTATTCTGAAAGCAGTAGATGAACATGCAGATCTTCTGCGTGAATCTGCGGCAGATGTGGGAAATGACCAGAGACTTGGCGGCCATGAGGCACCGCCGGCAGTGATTTCTGTATTCCTTGGAGAGCAGCTTGAGGATGTTCTGGAACAGCTGGTCAGCACAGGAACAGCAACTCACAGTAAAAAGGGAAGTAAGCTGGAAACAGGTGTTAAGACGCTGCCTGATTTCATGAAGGATGCCACAGACCGTAACCGTACGTCACCTTTTGCTTTCACAGGAAATAAATTTGAATTCCGTATGGTGGGCTCAAGAGATTCTATTTCCGCATGTAACGTAGTCCTGAATACGATCACAGCAGAAGTATTTAAGGAAGTATGTGACCGCCTGGAAAAAGCTCCTGATTTCGAACTGGCGGTACATGACCTGATCAAAGAATATGCCACAGATCATCAGAAGATCGTATTTAACGGAAACGGCTATGCGCCGGAATGGGAGAAAGAAGCTAAACGCCGCGGACTTCCGATCCTTCCGAGCATGGTAGATGCAATCCCTGCACTTACTACAGAGAAGGCAGTGAAACTCTTTGAATCTTTTGATGTATTCTCAAGAGCTGAGCTTGAATCACGTGCAGAGATTAAATATGAGATTTATTCTAAAGCAATCAATATTGAAGCAAAGACCATGATTGACATGGCAACCAAGCAGATCATTCCGGCAGTTATCAGATATACCACTGTTCTTGGCGAATCTATCAATACAGTGAAAACAGCGGGCGAAGGACTGATCGATGTAAGTGTACAGCTTGATCTGCTTAAGAAAGCGTCAAAACTCTTAAAGGCTGCAAACAGTGCCATGAGTAAGCTGAGCAAACTGGTTGAGAAGATCCCGGAATATGCAGAGGGACGGGACAGAGCCGTATTCTGCAGAGAAAAGGTGGTTCCTGCAATGGAAGCTTTACGTGAGCCGGTAGATGAACTGGAAATGATCGTAGATAAGGAAATGTGGCCGATGCCATCTTATGGAGATCTTGTATTTGAAGTATAATGTTGTAAAAATATAAAGAAGAATGCTATAATAAAAGGGTCGTGAATCTGTAAAAGATAAGCGGCCTTTTTCTATAACACAAACTGGACTATAATAGTTATATAAAGGAGAACTAAATGGAAGAATTGAAATTTCTGGAGGAGCAGCAGGTAGCCTCTGAACTGATAAAGAGAGTAGAAGAATTCCGCAGCCAGTATGAGGTGGTACCGGAGACTGCAGGCAGGATTGTGAAACCATCCATTCCATTTTACGGAAAAGACATTCTGGAAATGGCCATTGCCGGATTGCTCAAAGGGGAGAACCTGTTACTCACCGGTCCGAAGGCAACAGGAAAAAATATCCTTGCAGAGAACCTGGCATATATTTTCAACCGTCCCGCATACAATGTTTCTTTTCATGTAAATACTAACAGCGGAGATCTGATCGGCACAGACACTTTCGTGGACAACGAAGTTAAGCTCCGCAAAGGAACTATCTATCAGTGTGCAGAATACGGTGGTTTCGGAATCCTCGACGAGATCAATATGGCAAAGAACGATGCAGTTTCCGTTCTTCATGCAACTTTGGATTATCGCCGTTCCATCGATGTCCCGGGCTATGACAAAATTGATCTTCATCCGGCTGCCCGTTTTATCGGAACCATGAATTACGGTTATGCAGGAACCAAAGAACTCAATGAAGCGCTGGTATCCAGATTTCTGGTCATAGACATGCCGGCTCAGACTGAAGAATCCCTGGAATTTATTTTCCGCCGGATGTTTCCAAATATAAAAGAAAACGCCAGAACACAGTTCATCGGAGTATTCCTGGATCTTCAGCTCAAAGCCACAAACAGTGAAATTTCCACCAAACCTCTGGATCTGCGAGGTCTCCTTGCAGCCATGAAGATTGTAGAAACCGGACTTTCTCCGAGAAAAGCAGTTACTATGGGAGTGGTGAACAAGACCTTTGACATTTTCGAGAAAGAAATCGTAGAGGATATTGTGAAAACCAGAATTCCGGCAGACTGGACAAGGGATGATGTATATGAAAGATGAGAAAATCGTAGAAATCGACGATTACCGTCTGGAACTGGAAAACAGGATCCGCAATCTCCTCTGGACTATCAGCGGGGATTACACGTTAAATATGAAAGTAGACGTTTCCCTGTATCTGCGCTCAAAAGCAATCGCTCTGTATGACGGCATCAAGCAGGGCGCTCTGGCAAAATATTATGACAGGAATCTGCTGGGTTTATATCTGGTAAAAAAAGTTTTCTGCCAGGCAGGAGAGGGAGAACTGACTGCAGTAGCACAGCTATGTGTAGAAGAAGCAATCGGGGACAAAATCTGTCAGGAACGTCCGGGAGTCCGGGAGATGCAGAAGGAAGCATTCGAGGATATCCTGGATCAGGAGTTTGAACAGATGCCCGCATACGGAGATATTCTCGGTCGCCTGAAGATTGCCATCCTGCGTGACCGTTTACAGAATGGAAACCATTATGTAGAAGAGCGTCTTCGGAAAATCCGCGACATGGTTTACAAAGCCAGAACAGCTGCAGACACTATAGAACTGATCCGTATTATTGACAGTCTTTACAACACTATCATTGATCCGGATTTTGAGAAAGATCATGGAACACTGGAACAGGTTATGGCAGTCACCATGGAAGAACTGACAGAATACGACTGGGAAGATTTTCTCACAGAAGAACTTTATGAGGAAGCTCTGGAGAGTTACATCGAACAGATGACAAATAAGATTACGGACATGGAAGACACTGCTGTCACTGAAGAAATGGAAAAACAGCGCCAGACCAAACACAAAATTACAATTCTCACAGAGGAAGAACTTGAGAAAGCATACACCTATGTTGAGTTGAATTTCGGAAAAACTTATCTGACTCCTGCAGAAGAGAAGCGAATGAATTATCTGATGTGCAGGGAACTTCACAGGGACTGCAGCCTTTATTTTACAGAAGGAATTCTTAAGAATCCGGTCAAACGAAACTATCAGTACGAATATGCAGTGCGATTAAAGAATAAGAATATCTGGCTCTACCATGACAAACACAGAATCGTAAAGCAGAACATCGCATCCCTCACAGACCTTTTACGAAAGACACTGGTGCTGAAAAGCGAGACGCAGGAAGTACTGTCAGACAGAGGAACGATCATTCCGTCCAGACTCTGGCGTGTGGGCAGAAGCAGTGAAGCAAATCTGTTTAAAAGAGAATTGAAATCTGATGCATCTGATTTCGTAGTAGATGTGCTGATCGATGCCAGCGGTTCCCAGATGTCCAGGCAGGGAGATGTGGCATTACAGGCTTATATCATCAGTGAAGCATTAAGCAATGTAAACCTGCCTCACCGTGTCATGAGCTTCTGCACATTCTGGGACTATACGATCCTTCACAGATTCCGTGAGTACGATGATCCACAGTCAGCTAATGAAAATATTTTTAATTATGTAACTTCTTCCAATAACAGGGATGGACTTGCTATCAAAACCGCAGGATACGGTCTGCTTCAGAGATCTGAGGAGAAAAAAATCCTCATTGTATTAAGTGATGGAAAACCATATGATGTCATCGTAAACAGACCTCACGCAAAGAACCCGGAACCTTATATGGGAAAATATGCGATCAATGATACTGCTACAGAAGTGCGGCACCTGCGAAACCTTGGAGTAAGTGTTCTGGGAGTCTTTGCAGGGGAAGAAAAAGACCTTTCCACAGAAAAAAAGATATTTGGCAAAGATTTCGCATATATCCGGGATATTTCGAATTTTTCCAGAATTGTCGGGAGATACCTGATTAAACAGTTGGATTCAGATGAATAGACTGACAAAACAGGGCAAAAATATGCTGTTTGAGCGTGCTGATATGTTAAGAGATTATCAAGCTAGCACGTTAATATGGTAAAGTGCATAAAAAACCAGTTTTTTCACCTTGCCTTTTTGTATAAATTTCGCTATAATGTTCTATGTTTATAAATCAATACAAAAGGGAGAGGAAATCATGGACAAAAACAAAGAGTTCAAACCGTATATTCCGGCTGACAAGATCACACCTGAATTTACGGTGACATCCATCATCATGGGTGTTATCCTTGCAGTTATCTTCGGTGCAGCCAATGCTTATCTTGGTCTGCGTGTAGGTATGACTGTATCTGCTTCCATTCCGGCAGCAGTTATTTCCATGGGCGTAATTCGCAAGATCATGAAAAAGAACTCCATTCTGGAGAGCAACATGGTCCAGACAATCGGTTCAGCCGGTGAATCACTGGCAGCCGGTGCAATTTTCACAATGCCTGCTCTGTTCCTCTGGGCAGAAGAAGGACTTTGTGAAATGCCGGGTATCGTGGAAATCACATTAATCGCACTTTGCGGTGGTGTTCTTGGTGTACTTTTTATGGTACCACTTCGTAACGCACTGATCGTAAAAGAGCATGCAACACTTCTTTATCCGGAAGGAACTGCCTGCGCAGATGTTCTTCTTGCAGGTGAAGAGGGTGGTGCAAACGCTGCGACAGTATTCTCAGGTATGGGAATCGCAGCGATCTTTAAATTTGTCGTTGACGGTTTAAAGGTAATCCCTGCAGACGTTGCAGTAGCATTTAAAGGATTCAAAGGTGAAATTGGTATGGAATGCTATCCTGCACTTCTCGGTGTTGGATATATCGTAAGGACCAAGAATCGCATCCTTTATGTTTGTTGGTTCTCTTATTGGCTGGATGGTGCTGATTCCGGTAATCTGTCTGTTCGGAGCTGATACAGTTATGTATCCCGGAACAGAAACAATTTCTGCTCTTTATGCAGCAGGCGGAGCATCTAAAATCTGGAGTACTTATGTAAAATATATCGGAGCAGGAGCTATCGCAACAGGTGGTATTATTTCTCTGATCAAATCCCTGCCTCTGATCATTGCAACCTTCCGTGATTCCATGAAGAGCATGAAGGGTGGCAAGAATACAAGTACAGAAAGAACTGCACAGGATCTTCCAATGAACGTTATCCTGATCGGTATTGTGGCAATGGTTGCGATCATTTGGCTTGTTCCGGCTATCCCGGTTAACCCGATCGGTGCGCTGATTATCGTAATCTTCGGCTTCTTCTTTGCAACTGTATCTTCCCGTATGGTTGGTCTTGTAGGAAGCTCCAACAACCCTGTATCAGGTATGGCTATCGCTACACTTCTGATCGCAACAATGGTTATCAAAGCATCAGGCAAAACAGGTATCGATGGAATGAAAGCAGCAATTGCGATCGGTTCCGTAATCTGTATCGTAGCAGCGATCGCAGGTGATACTTCACAGGACTTAAAGACAGGTTATCTTCTTGGTGCAACTCCTAAGAAACAGCAGATCGGTGAGCTTATCGGTGTTGTTGCTGCCGGTCTTGCTATCGGTGGTGTTCTTTATCTTCTGAATACTGCATGGGGATACGGAAGTGCAGAAGTACCTGCTCCTCAGGCAACTCTGATGAAGATGATCGTAGAAGGTATCATGGGCGGAAAGCTTCCATGGACACTGGTATTTATCGGTGTATTCCTTGCAATTGGTCTGGAAATCTTAAGAATTCCGGTTATGCCATTTGCTATCGGTCTTTACCTTCCAATCTACCTCAACGCTGCTATCATGATCGGTGGTGTTGTTCGTATGTTCGTTGACGGCAGAAAGAACGTTGATGCTAAGACTAAAGAGGTACAGGCAACAGACGGTACACTTTACTGTGCTGGTATGATCGCAGGTGAAGGTCTTGTAGGTATCCTTCTTGCAATCCTTGCAGTAGTAAACGTAAGCAGTGTATTTGATCTCTCCGGAAGCATTAACCTTGGTAATGCAGGCGGCGTGATCCTGATGTTACTTATGATCTTAAGCCTTCTGAAATTCAGCATCTGGAATAAGAAGAAAGCCTGATCAGGCGGGGATGATAATATCTAAATGAGTAAAAAGAAAAAAGAAATACAGATCAATTATCTGGATCTCATTCCTGAGCGCAGTGCACAGCTTCGCTGGCATACGGATATCAGGGGGAGAATGGTGCTGGAAATAGAGAATAAGGGCGCGTTTAACACAATCGCCCAGAAGCTGTTTGGAAAACCCAGATATACGAAGATACATCTGGATGACAATGGCACATTTATCTGGCCACTCATAGATGGCAGGAAGACAGTGGAAGATATTGCTGCACTGGTAAAAGACGAATTTGGGGAGAAGGCAGAGCCTTTATATCCAAGGATCGTTAAATACTTCCAGATAATGGAGAGTTATCATTTTGTAAATTTTATCAATAAGCCTGAAAAATAAGGTAAGAATAAGAGCGGGAGCAGTCCTTCATGGATTGCTGCCGTTCTTGTAGTTTATGGAAGAATAATTACGGCACAGTGATAAAGCGGTATCTCTGGCTGATACTCATGAAAGCATAAAACAAATATTATTTTTACAGAATACAAGGAGGCGAATGAATGAAGTTAGTAAATGGAAAAAGATCACAGCTTCTGGAATATCTGATGATCATAGCAGGAACCGGATTAATGGCACTGGCGATCAATTCCGTATTTGATGCATCAGGTATGGTAACCGGAGGCTTTTCAGGTATCGCGATCATTATAAAAGCAGGGAGTCAGAGAATCATTGACGGTGGTATCCCTCTCTGGGTAACAAATATGGGTTTGAACATTCCACTGTTTCTGATCGGATGGAAGATTAATGGATTCTCCTTTGTAAAAAAAGCTTTGATAGGAGAAATTGCTCTGTCCACCTGGCTTGCCATAGAACCTGTATGGAATCTTGCTGGCAATGATCTTCTTCTTGCCGCACTTTACGGTGGTGTGATCCAGGGTGTGGGAATCGGTCTTGTCTTTCTGGGCGGTGGAACAACCGGAGGAACCGATATGATGGCAGCTATCATCCAGAAATATCTGCAGCACTATTCAATCGCACAGATCATGCAGGTTATAGATGCAGGCGTTGTACTGGTGGGTATGTATGTGTTTGGCATCCACAAGGCACTCTATGCGATTATTGCGGTATATCTGGTGACAAAAGTATCTGACGGTTTGATTGAAGGTCTGAAATTCTCAAAAGCTGCCTATATCATTACAGCAAAGCCAAAAGAAATAGCAGATATGATCATGAAAGATCTGGACAGAGGTGTAACAGGCATCAGTGCCAGAGGAATGTACTCAGGACAGGATAAACTGATGCTTTTCTGCGTGGTAAATAAAAAAGAGATCGTAATGCTTAAAGAAAAAGTAGATGAAATTGATCCGGAAGCCTTTGTGATAGTGACAGATGCCAGGGAAGTTCATGGAGAAGGTTTTATTGAAAAAAAGTAACACAAAAAAATATATAAAAAATTGTAAATTTTTTTCTCTTTCCTCTTTCATTTTTGGTAAATATATATTAAAATACAATACAGGTATAAGGTTTTATGGTTAAAACGGAAAATAAACACTATAGGATGAGAAGGGATTAAAATCAGATGATATCGAATCAGGTGCTTCAGAATACTCTTGAAGGGTTAAAAGAGATTTCCAGAACAGAATTTTGTGTACTAGACACAGAAGGTAAAGTGCTTGCAAGTACTTTTGCAGATTTTTCCATTGCAACACAGGATGTACAGGCTTTCGTAGAATCACAGGCCGACAGCCAGCTTGTAAAGGGGTTCCAGTATTTTAAAGTCTGTGATGACTATCAGTTGGAATATATACTGGTTGCCCATGGCGACGATGAAGATACTTATATGGTCGGCAAGCTCGCCGCTTTTCAGATCCAGAATCTGATCGTAGCGTACAAAGAACGCTTTGACAAAGACAGCTTTATCAAGAACCTTCTTCTTGACAATCTGCTCCTTGTTGACATTTATAATCGTGCGAAGAAACTGCACATTGAGGCAGATGTCCGCCGCGTAGTCATGATCCTTGAAATGCCACAGGAGAAAGACCACAGCTCCATGGAAAGCGTGAAGAGTCTTTTCGGTGGTAAAAGTAAAGACTTTATCACAGCAGTAGATGAGAAGAGTATTATCGTAGTCAAGGAACTTGAAGATGGTGAGAATTATCCTGAGATGGATCAGCTTGCACATACTATCCTTGATACTCTTGGAATGGGAAATGACGGTAAGACACATATGGCATACGGTACTATCGTCAATGAACTGAAAGAAGTATCACGTTCCTATAAAGAAGCCCGCATGGCTCTTGATGTAGGTAAGATTTTCTTCGGAGATAAAGAAGTGATCGCATACAGCTCTCTGGGAATCGGACGACTGATCTACCAGCTCCCGATCCCACTCTGTAAGATGTTTATCAAAGAAATCTTCGGCGGCAAATCCCCGGATGACTTTGACGAAGAGACTCTGGTCACAATTGATAAGTTCTTCGAGAACAGCCTCAATGTTTCAGAGACATCCAGACAGCTTTACATCCACAGAAACACTCTGGTCTACCGCCTCGATAAACTCCAGAAGAGTACAGGTCTTGATCTCCGCGTTTTTGAAGATGCCATTACATTCAAGATTGCACTCATGGTAGTACGTTATATGAAATATATGGAAACACTGGAATACTGATATATTATAATAGAAGGAAAACTTTCAATGCCTGCCACAGCTTTAATTGCTGCCGCAGGCATTTTTGACCTTTACAAATCCAGCCTTGCAGTGTATAGTTAGAAATCGAGATTGCAATTGATAAGGTATGCAATATCCTGAGACATGCAAGCCAAAATTCCATTGCCGCAGGCAATTTGGAATGAATGTTGACTGCATTACTGTGAACATTCTATGAATCCTCAAAAATCTCTTGCAATCCCCAAAAACATACATTACAATAATGTTACAAATCCATTAAACCATTGGAGGAAAAATCTATGATAGATCTTATAGATGTAAGCAAGTCCTATGGTCCCGGCCTTCCGGCAGTGAACCATGCGAACTTACATATAGATAAAGGTGAATTCGTCTTTGTAGTAGGAAACAGCGGTTCAGGAAAAACAACCCTGATCAAACTTCTTATGAAAGAACTGGATTCCACATCCGGCCAGATCATCGTAAGCGGTGAACGTCTGGAAGGAATGAAACACAGAAGAGTAGCCAAATATCGCCGTAAGCTGGGCGTAGTATTTCAGGACTTCCGTCTTCTGAAAGATAGAAATGTATATGAGAACGTAGCGTTTGCCCAGAGAGTAGTCAACCGTCCCACAAGAGTAATCCGCAAACGTGTCCCGGAGGTGCTTCAGGAAGTTGGACTTGCTGTCAAATACAAATCCTTCCCGGATGAACTTTCCGGTGGAGAACAGCAGAGAGTTGCATTGGCAAGGGCGCTGGTCAACCGTCCGGATATCCTTCTGGCAGACGAGCCTACAGGAAACCTGGATCCGAAGACTTCCGAAGAAATCATGAAGCTTCTGGAACAGATCAACGACAGAGGAACCACAGTCCTTGTTGTAACACACAACAAAGAGATCGTAAATGCAATGAAGAAACGTGTAGTTACTATGCATGAAGGTTCCATAATAAGTGACGAGAAAGAGGGAGAATATCATGAGGCCTAGCACAATATGGTATACCCTGAAACAGGGTATCAAGAACATTAAGAGAAACTGGATGTTTTCCCTGGCATCTATCATTACCATGGCTGCCTGTATTTTTTTGTTTGGCATTTTCTTCTCTATCGTGAATAACGTAAACAATGTTGCTCATAAAGTAGAGCAGGAAGTCCCGATCACAGTATTCTTTGATGAAGGAACAACGAACAAACAGATCAAGGCAATCGGTAAGAAAATTAAGGAACGCCCGGAAGTAGAGAAAATTGAATTCACATCCGCTGATGAGGCATGGGGAGAATTTAAAGAGATATATTTCCAGGGATCTGAAGCGGCAGACGGATTTAAAGATGACAATCCGCTTGCAAACCAGGCAAACTACAGTGTATACATGAACGATATCACGAAACAGTCAGAGCTGGTTTCTTATATAGAAGGGCTGAAACATGTACGTCTGGTAAATCAGTCCGAGGAAGCAGCCAAGACACTGGGAAATGTCAATAAACTGGTTTCCTATGTTTCCATTGCAATCATAGCATTATTACTTATCATTTCTATTTTCCTGATCAGCAATACAGTATCTGTCGGTATTGCAGTTCGTAAGGAAGAAATCGGAATCATGAAGTACATAGGAGCGACCGATGCATTTGTAAGAGCTCCATTCCTTCTGGAAGGCATTGTGCTGGGAGTTATCGGTGCTGCTATACCGTTGGTCGGACTTTATTTCTGCTATAATGCAGCGGTATCCTATATTCTGAACAAATTTAATGTGCTGACCGGTGTGGTTGATTTTATCCCGGTATGGCAGATTTACCAGACATTGCTTCCTATAGGACTGGCACTTGGAATCGGAATCGGACTGATCGGAAGTTTCTTTACAACAAGAAAGCATTTAAGAGTATAATAAAAAGCAGATAAGCATGAAGCTGCCGGAACAATGATATCATATCATAAACCGGCGGCTTTTTTTACAGGAGTGCAGACATGAAAAATAAAGAATTTTGGAAAGGTGCAGTAGCAGGAGCACTGGTTGTGACGTGCATCGGTACAGGTGTTTTTGCAGGAACAGGTCTTGCAGCAAAAGGAACAGCTCTTGGTGATCGCAAGTGTACATCAAAGCTGGCATATCTTGAAGAGCTGATCGACAGATACTATCTGGGAGATAAGGATGAAGAAAAGCTTCAGGAAGGGCTTTATGCAGGTCTTCTCTATGGGCTGGATGATCCTTATTCCAGATATTATACAGCAGAGGAATACGATTCTGAGAATTCTTCCAATGAGGGAAGCTATGTGGGGATCGGCATTCTTATGGAGAAGAACAAAGAAGGCGGAGTAAAGATTGTTGAATGCTATGAGGGCGGTCCCGGAGAAAAAGCAGGACTGGAGGAAGGGGACATCATCAGTGCCATTGACGGGGAAGATATCACAGAGGATGAAGTATCTGATGTTGCAGACATTGTCCGCAATTCAGATAAAGACAGTGTGGTGCTTACTGTTCACAGAGAAGGTGCAGAAGATGCCATGGAAATCACAGTCCCTGTCACAGATGTGGAATTACCGTCTGTTTTCCATGAAATGCTGGATTCTAAAATCGGTTACATCCGCATTACACAGTTTACAGGCGTTACCGGCGAACAGTATCAGGAAGCTTTTGATGACCTGCAAAAACAGGGAATGGAGAAAATGATCGTGGATCTCCGCGATAATCCGGGTGGACTTCTTGATTCTGTCTGTGATGTCCTGCGGAAAATCCTTCCGGAAGGACTGATCGTTTACACCGAAGATAAGGACGGAAACAGAGAAGAGGAAAAATGTGATGGCAAAAACGAACTCCGGATTCCGCTTGCAGTCCTGGTAAATGAAAGCAGCGCCAGTGCATCAGAGATTTTTGCCGGTGCAGTGCAGGATTATGGTATTGGAACGATTGTCGGAACAACCACTTACGGAAAAGGCGTGGTACAGTCCATCCGCCAGCTCTCAGACGGAAGTGCCATTAAACTGACTGTTGCCAACTACTACACTCCAAAAGGAAACAACATCAACAAAACAGGAATCAAACCTGATATAGAGGTTTCTCTGGATACCAGCCTGCTGAATAAGAATAAAGACGAGATCACCCATGATGAGGATAATCAGCTGCAGGAAGCGATTAAGGCAGTTGAGAAGGAAAAGTAGTTGTTTGGCTGATAGTTTGATGTTATACTGTATATATCTGTATTTATAATAGAAGCATTTTTATTATAGATGAAAAGTCCATTACTGAGCAGGCAGTGGATTTTGATTTGTAGTTGCTAAGACACTGAACAGTTAATGGGCAGAAAGTGAAAAATATCAGAAAAAGAGGGCGACAACATGAGCGAATATGTGATCACCACCGACAACAATTCAGATCTTCCGGAGGAATATCTCAAAGACCATGGAGTAGGCTGCATGTATCTCAGTTATTCCATGGATGGAAAAAATTATACACATGGAAATTTCCTTTCGGAGCATGAATTTTATGAGGCAATGAGAAACGGTTCCATGCCAACCACAGCACAGGTAAATCCTGAAAATGCAAAAGCACTGCTAGAGCCTTACCTGAAAGAAGGAAAAGATATTCTTCATATTGCATTTTCCTCTGCCTTAAGCGGTACATACAATAGCAGCCGTATCGCAGCAGAGGAACTGATGGAGGATTATCCGGACCGCAAGATCATCGTGGTAGATTCTCTTGGCGCTTCCCTTGGTCAGGGGCTTCTGGTTTACCTTGCACAGGAGAAGAAAGAGCAGGGAGAAGATCTGGAGACAGTTGCGAAATGGGCAGAAGAGAACAGGCTTCATATGGTACACCTTTTTACAGTCAACGATTTAAATCACCTATACCGCGGAGGCCGCATTTCCAGAACTACTGCAGTAGTAGGAAGCATGCTGAATATTAAACCGGTCCTTCATGTAGACAACGACGGAAAACTCACTGCCATCGGAAAAGTCCGCGGCCGTAAAAAATCCCTTCAGGAGCTGGTAAAGCTTATGGATGAGAAAATCGGCAGCTATCATGACACCTGCCATACCATCTTTATCAGTCATGGCGACTGCGAAGAAGATGCAAATTATGTGGCAGAGAAAGTAAAAGAAAAATACCAGATCAACACGATTATCATGAATCAGGTAGGAGCCACCATCGGCGCTCACTCAGGTCCGGGAACAATGGCGTTGTTCTTTGTGGGAGATGAAAGATAAATTAGTTTTTTTGTAAAATGGTTTCATGGTATCATTATCCTGCGGGAAAATAAATGATACTGTGGAACCATTTTTGATATTACAGGAGAATTTTATGAAATTATTAAAAAAAGCATTCGCATTCACATTTATATTTATGCTGAGCGTTTCAGGACTGATAGGATATCAGGTAAACGCCTCAGAGGAGCCAAAACATCTGGATATCCTGTTCACCCATGATCTGCATTCTCATTTGAACAGCTTTCAAACGATTGTAGACGGGACACAGCAGGAAACCGGCGGGTTTGCCCGGCTGAAAACATTGATCAATGAGCACGAGAAAGAGAATACAGATACACTCATACTGGATGGCGGAGACTTCTCCATGGGAACTCTGATACAGACTGTATATGACACAGAGTCCGCCGAACTGCGGATGCTTGGATATCTGGGCTGTGATGTGACAACTCTGGGAAATCATGAATTTGATTACGGCTCCGATGGTCTGGCAGATATGCTGAACGCCGCAGTCAGTTCAGGCGAAAACCTTCCCAGGATGGTTGTGTGTAATGTGGACTGGGATGCAATGAAAAAAGCCGGCCTCAGTGAAGGGCAGAAACAGATTTATGAAGCATTTCAGACATATGGAGTAAAAGACTATACGGTAATTCAAAAAGGTGATGTAAAGATTGCAGTACTGGGTGTTTTCGGCAAGGATTCTCTGGATTGCGCTCCTACCTGCGAGCTTCTTTTCAAAGACCCGTCAGAAGCAGCCAGAGAAACAGTAGAGGAAATAAAAAAGAACGAAGATGTAGACATGATCGCCTGTGTATCACACAGTGGAACATGGGAGGACGAAAAAGTATCAGAGGACGAAATCCTTGCAAAGAATGTTCCGGACATTGATCTGATCGTCAGCGGACATACCCACACACAGTTGACAGAACCAATCCTGCAGGGAGATACCTGCATCGTATCCTGTGGAGAATATGGGAAAAATCTGGGAACTCTTTCCATGACTCAGAAAGAGAATGGACGATGGGAAACGGATACCTATGAGCTTGTTCCGGTTACGGATAAAATCAAGGCAGATGAAGCCACACAGAAGAAAATAGATGAATTGTCAGATACTGTTGACACCAATTATCTTTCCAATTTTGGTTACACCAGAGAGGAAATTCTGGCAGAGAATGACATTGAATTTAACAGCCTCAGTGAGATGGAAACAAAGCATGAGGAGTTAAATCTGGGAGATATCATATCAGATGCTTATGTATATGCAGTAGAGAATACAGGAGACTCTGACGGAGAAAAAGTAGATGTTGCAATCGTACCTGCCGGAACTGTAAGAGATACTTATACAAAAGGCGATATAACAGTGGAGCAGGTATATAATTCCTTCTCGCTGGGAACAGGAAAGGACGGACTTGCAGGTTATCCTCTGATCAGTGCATATTTAACGGGAAAAGAACTGAAAACAGTGGCAGAGGTAGATGCCTCAATTTCAGATTTTATGACAATAGCCAGATTATATTGCAGTGGAATGAATTTCACCTATAATCCCCACCGCATGATCTTAAATAAAGTAACAGACTGTTATCTGACAGGCAAGGACGGGGAAAGGGAAGAAATACAGGACGATAAATTATATCATGTTGTCACCGACTTGTACACTGGCCGTATGCTTGGTTCTGTTCTGGACAAATCCTATGGTCTGATATCCATCGTCCCCAAAGATAAAAACGGCAATCCCATAGAGAATCTGGAAGATTATGCAGTCATGGATGGAAAAAAAGAACTGAAAGCCTGGGCTGCAATTGCAGAGTATATGCAATCCTTTGAAGACACAGACAAAGACGGAATTGCAAATGTGCCGGAATATTATAATACAACACACGAAAGAAAAGTTATAGACAGCAGCAAAAACATCATCAATCTGGTAAAGCATCCGAATAAATTTGCAATAGCGATTGTGGGAATCTGTATTGTGGCTGTTGGGGTGATTTTGTTACTGATCTTCGGAATTGTAAAGATTATCAGAAGAAGAAAATAGAATTTATGCCAATAAAATCGCACAACAGCAGTAGGGGCAGTTTCTGATTAACAGGGACTGCCTTTTATGCTACGATTATATTTCCTGATGAAATTTCCCACGACAATTAATACAGGAATGTATCATGTTCACAAAAAATATGATATACTTACGCTGTATATAAGCTAGAGTAAAAAACGGGGGAACACGAAATGGCTGAAATGGAAAACAGTAAAGATCTGATCAGTGTATTGTGGAGCGGAGCAGATATTCTTCGCTCAAAAATGGATGCAAATGAATACAAAAACTATCTTCTGGGAATTATTTTCTATAAATATCTGTCAGATTCTTTTCTTATTAAAGTATATGATATGATCTGTGACAGCAAACCACAGACATTAAAAGAAGCACTGGATGTATATGTAAAAGAATTAAAAAGTGAAGATGGCGAAGAACTGAAACAGGGAATGAAAGAAGAATGCCATTATGTGATCGAACCTGAACTTACATACACATATTTTGCAGACGCCGCAAGAAACAATTCTTTTAATAGAGAGCAGCTGCAGAAAGCATTCAATAATATCGAACAAAGTGATCCTATCTTTGCAGACCTGTTTGCGGATATTGATCTGTATTCCAACCGTCTGGGAACAGGAGATCAGAAGCAGAGCGATACAGTTGCAAGTCTGATAAAGGAAATTGATAAAGCAGATTTATTGAATTCAGATGCGGAAATACTTGGAAATGCCTATGAGTATTTGATCGGACAGTTTGCATCAGAGACAGGAAAGAAAGCCGGTGAATTCTATACGCCTCAGGCAGTATCCAAAATTCTTACCCGCATTGCAATCGCAGGACAGGAAGAAAAACAGGGATTATCTGTCTATGATCCATGCATGGGTTCCGGCTCCCTTTTGCTTAATGCAAAAAAATATGCGAAATATTCTCAGTATATCAAATATTATGGACAGGAATTAAATACTTCGACTTACAATCTTGCAAGAATGAATATGTTTCTTCATGGCATTCCGGCAGAGAATCAGAACCTGAGAAACGGAGACACTCTTGACGGAGACTGGCCAACAGATGAAGAAACAGACTTCAATATGGTACTTATGAACCCACCTTACAGCGCAAAATGGACCGCAGCAGCAGGCTTTCTGCAGGATGAAAGATTCAGTGATTATGGGGTGCTTGCACCGAAATCAAAAGCAGATTACGCTTTCTTGCTGCATGGACTCTACCATCTGAAAAATAATGGAACTATGGCAATTGTACTTCCGCATGGTGTCCTCTTCCGGGGAGCTGCGGAAGGGAAAATCAGAGAAAAACTGCTTCGCTCCGGAAATATTTATGCAGTAATTGGCTTACCTGCGAATCTCTTCTACAATACTTCGATTCCAACTTGTATCATTGTGTTGAAGAAGCATAGAGATGGCAGAGATGTGCTGTTTATTGATGCTTCAAAGAAGTTTGACAAAGGCAAGAAGCAGAATGAAATGACAGATGTGCACATCAATGAAGTGATGGAACTGTACAGTAAACGGGAAACTGTAGAAAAAGAATCATTTCTTGCCAGCTTTGAAGAAATAGAAAAGAACGACTTTAACCTCAACATCCCACGCTATGTTGACAATTTTGAAAAAGAAGAAGAGATAGACCTGAATAATCTGTTATCCGAGATGAAGAAAACAGATGACGAATTAGAAAAAACACAAGGGGAATTCCTGTCCCTGCTCAGGGATTTAACTTCTACAGATGACGCAATTATGAAATCATTAGATGAACTGATTGCGAAAATGGAGGGGTAAATTATGGGAAAACCTGAGATTAGATTTAAAGGGTATACGGATGAGTGGGAACAGCGTAAGTTAGGGGATTTAGTCGATCGTGTTACAAGAAAAAATCAAGATTTAGTCTCAGAGTTACCGCTTACAATATCGGCTCAATATGGACTTATTGATCAGAATGAATTCTTTGATAAGAGAGTTGCAAGTAAAGATGTCAGTGGTTACTATCTGATTGAGAATGGAGAGTTCGCTTATAATAAAAGCACTTCAACAGATGCTCCTTGGGGAGCTATTAAAAGGCTGGATCGTTATGAAAATGGCGTTTTATCAACACTTTATATTGTATTTGGAATAAAAGAAAACAATCCTGTGGATTCCGATTTCTTGGTATCGTACTACAGCACAAATTTGTGGCATAAAGGTATTCATGAGATTGCTGCAGAAGGAGCGAGAAATCATGGACTTTTGAATATTGCACCAGCGGATTTCTTTGAGACGAAGCTGATGATACCGCAAGATATTGAGGAACAGAAGAAAATTGGAAAGTATTTTGAAGAGCTAGAAAGGCTCATCACTCTTCACCAGCGAAAGTGTGATGAAGTAAAAAGTTTAAAAAAATATATGTTACAAAAAATGTTTCCTCAAAATGAACAAAAAGTTCCAGAGATTAGATTTGAGGGATTTACGGAAGCTTGGGAACAGCGTAAGTTGATTGAAGTCTGTGATTATGTGGATTATAGAGGAAAAACACCAACAAAAACGGAAAATGGTATTTTCCTTGTTACAGCCAAAAATGTCAAGGATGGATTCATAGATTATGAAACCTCAAAGGAATATATTTCTGAGAATGCCTATGAAGAAGTAATGCGTAGAGGCAAGCCTGAAATTGGAGATGTATTAATAACGACAGAAGCTCCCTGTGGTAATGTTGCACAGGTAAATAAGGCGGATATTGCACTTGCACAGCGAATAATAAAATATCGAGGTCATATTGGAGTTGTGGATAATACATATTTGAAATACTATTTGTTATCTCCTGAATTCCAGAAAATATTAAATGCTAAAAGTTCAGGTGGAACGGTTCAAGGTATAAAGGGGAGTATCCTGCATCAGCAAAAAATTATATATCCGAGTTATGAAGAACAGAAGAAAATAGGACAACATATGGATAGCCTCGACCACCTCATCACTCTTCACCAGCAAAAGTGTGAAGAACTGAAAAAAATAAAGAAATTCATGCTACAGAAAATGTTTGTCTAGGAAAAAAGGTGAGCATATGGAAAAAATTACGTTATTTCATGGAACTCCAAGCAGAATTGTAATGCCAACATATGGACTTGGTGAGAAAAAGCATGATTATGGCATGGGGTTTTATTTGACAGATAATCTGAATCTTGCAAAGGAATGGGCTGTTTGTAAACCTAATGATGAAAATGGCTGGGTTCATCAATATGAACTGGATACAGACCAATTAAAAATACTGGATTTTCAGGAAAAAGATGTTCTCTCATGGCTTGCAGAGCTGATGAAACACAGAGATGCCTCCGATTCTAAACGTTACCGGGTGTTATCAAAAAAATTTATTGAGAAATATGGAATAGATACAGAAGGATATGATGTGATCAAGGGTTGGAGGGCCAATGCTTCCTACTTCTATATTGCAAAGGAATTTGTAAGAGATAATATTGATATGGACATTTTGACGGAATTACTTTCTCTTGGTGGTTTGGGAATCCAATATTGCATCAAGTCCAGGCTGGCATATGAACATTTGCAGGAAGTCCAGGACGGTCTGCTGTCTGTTGATTATATGGAATTCAGAGAAAAATATAATCAGCGAGATGTTTCAGCAAGACAAAAGATGCGGGAATTAATTGATTCTGATGCAAACAAAGTAACGAATGTATTCAGTACATTGCTTTAGGAGAGAATTATGAGAGCGTATGCAGAAGCTTATTTAAGCGATGTTGTAGAAAATCAGGGAAAGCTGTTTGATTTTGTAGCACAGTCATTCCCGGATAAAAATACAGAAGATTTTATTAACACATACATGAAGAGTAAAACGAGAAAGAGCATAGATGAAGCACAGGCTTATGTAAATACAATGAATGTAAAAGATTTATGGTCGTATTTTCTTAAAACAGATCATTACAGATTGCAGGAAGGAGAAAACTTAAAAGGTTTTATTCCGGACTGGATTGGAGAGTTTTACGCATATTATCAGTGGTATTATAATATGCCAAGTTCAGAGGTTATTCAGAAAATCCCGGTGGATTTCTTGAAGAAAGCCTATTACGGACTTCATGATCTGGAACTTGATCTGGCAGTCAGAAAAGTAGGTGAGGTTTAATGGATATTATTTGTTTTCACAACCCGAATGAAGAAAATGGATATTTGAGTAACTGGTATCCGACTCATTTCACAGTTGAGGGAATAGAATTTTCTTCAATGGAACAGTTTATGATGTACCAGAAAGCATGCCGCTTTCATGATGCTTCAGTAGCAAAGGATATATTGAGCACAAATGATGTTGCGGAAATTAAGAAATTAGGGCGAGAGGTACATGGATATAATGAAAATACCTGGAATGGTGTAAGACAGATTATTGTTTATGAAGGGTTAAAGGCGAAATTCAGTCAAAATACAGAATTGAAAGAAAAACTTGTTGATACAGGTGACGTAATATTGGCAGAATGTGCGGTAAGAGATCAGATTTGGGGGATAGGTTTGTCTATGAGAGATCCCAATAGACTTGATCAAAGCAAATGGAAGGGAAAAAATTTGTTGGGATATGCTCTGATGATGGTTCGAGAGCAGTTGTAAATGCCAATCCTTGGGAACAGCGTAAGTTGGGAGAACTTGTTAAAGAGGGAATTTTGGAAGCACCTTTAGATGGAAACCACGGAGAGAAACATCCAACTTCGGATGAGTATGTAGAGTCTGGAATTCCTTTTTTGATGGCATCGGATATTCATAATGGAGAAGTAAATATTTATTCATGCAAATATATCACAAAAGAAAGAGCGGAAAGACTTGATAAGGGATTTGCACGAAATGGAGATGTCTTACTAACACACAAGGCAACTATTGGTGAGACAGCTATTTTAAGCAATTTGATGACGGAATATGCAATGTTAACACCTCAGGTTACTTACTATAGAATTAAGAATGAAGAACGGTTAAACAGAGAGTATTTGTATTCCTTTTTTAATTCTTTAGATTTCCAAACAGAATTAAAAACTAAAGCGGCACAATCTACAAGACCATATATTGGAATCACTGCTCAACAAAATTTAAAAATAATTTTACCAACGGAAATTGATGAGCAAAGAAAAATTGGTCTCTATTTTGGAAACCTTGACAGACTCATCACTCTTCACCAGCGAAAGCCAATTCCCCATCCCAACCATCCAATTATCCACACGAAACACAAAGGAGAAGAAAAATATGTCAGAATTAGAGTCAATGATAGAGAAAAAACTAATAGAACAGCTAATTTACGGAGATTCTCAGTGGACATATCGGGAGGATTTAAAAACTGAGGAGGATCTGTGGGTGAATTTCAGATATATTCTGGAGCAGAATAATAAGGACAGGCTGGATGGAGAGGGACTTTCTGACTCTGAATTTGAACAGGTAAAGAACCAGCTGCAGTTTTCCTCATTTTATAAAGCAGGGGAATGGTTGGTAGGTGAGAATGGAAAGGTAATGGTTCATGTACAGCGGGATATGGAAAAGTTACATCTTGTAGTAATGAACCATGAGCATATTGCAGGAGGTTCCAGTGTTTATGAAGTGATTAATCAGTATAAAGCACTGAAATCAGATGATGAGGATTCCACAGATGTGCGGGACAGAAGATTTGATGTAACTCTTATGATTAATGGGCTTCCCATGATACATATTGAGTTGAAGAATAAACAGCATTCTTACATGGACGGATTCTGGCAGATAAAAAAATATATTGGTGAGGGTAAATTTACCGGGATTTTCTCAGCTGTGCAGATGTTTGTAGTCAGTAACGGTGTGGATACCAGATATTTTGCGGCAGCAGGGGATACAGAGTTAAATCCCAAATTTATGAGTGGATGGGTAGACAGAAAGAATAATCCTGTTTCAGATTATCTCAGCTTTGCAAAAAGTGTACTCCGTATTCCCCAGGCTCATGAAATGATTGCCAGATATACAGTTCTGGATGAAGATGCCAGACGGCTGATTCTGCTCAGACCATATCAGATTCATGCCATTGAGTCTATACGTGAAGCTTCAAAAACCGGAGAATCCGGTTTTGTATGGCATACAACCGGTTCGGGAAAAACACTGACATCCTATAAGGCAACAAGAAATCTTTTGATGGATATTCCAAGTATTGATAAGACGATTTTTCTCATTGACCGTAAAGATTTGGATACACAGACAACTATGGCATTTCAGGCATATGCAAATAATGATCTGGTAGATGTGGATGAAACAGATAATGTTAATGATCTAAAAAAGAAATTAAAATCGGCTGACCGTCAGGTGATTGTAACGACAATTCAGAAAATGCAGATTCTCATAAGTAAAAGACTGCAGGAAGGAACACCGGACTTTGACAAAATCAAAAATCTGAGGATTGCTTTTGTAGTGGATGAGTGCCACAGGGCAGTGACACCGAAAACAAAGAGAGAACTGGAACGTTTCTTTGGCAGGTCTTTATGGTACGGTTTTACCGGAACTCCACGTTTCGCAGAGAACCCATATCCACAGATGGGCGATTTGCCACGAACAACAGAAGAATTATATGGAAAATGTCTCCATTCTTATACCATACAGAATGCAATTCATGACAAGGCGGTTCTGGGATTTCAGGTTGAGCATAATGGTCCTAAAAATATGACAGATGAAACGGACAGCAGCCAGTATGACAATGAAACGCATATGTTAAAGGTATTGGATGTAATTTTAAACAAATCCTATTACAAATTAGGTCTTCAGAATGGAAAGGGAATGACATATGAGTGCATGCTTACAACCAAATCCATTCAGGTTGCACAGAAATATTATGAGCTGCTTACCAGAGTAAAGAATGGAGAAACTTCACTTGTGATCGATGAGAAAATCAGACAGGTGCTTCCGGATTTTCCTAAATTCGCCATCACCTATTCTGTTACCGAAAATGAAGAAGGCTCCCATGTGAATCAGGAAAAAATGCAGAAATCCCTGAATGATTACAATGATATGTTTGGAACCAAATATGAAATGTCCCAGATACAGAGCTATAATGCCAATCTGAATAAACGTCTTGCCAGAAAAGATGCCAGATTTAAGAGCAGACGAGAACAGCTGGATCTGGTAATTGTGGTAGACAGGCTGCTTACAGGTTTTGATGCACCATGTATGTCTACGATTTTTATTGATCGTCAGCCTATGGGACCGCATGATCTGATTCAGGCTTTTTCAAGAACTAACCGTATTTATGACACCAATAAGACATATGGACAGATTGTAACTTTTCAGGCACCAAAGCTCTTTAAGAAGTGTGTGGATAATGCGGTGAAATTGTATTCTGCGGGAAGTACAGAGACAGCGTTGCTAGCAGAATGGGATGAAGTAGAGCCTGTATTTCGTAAAGCACTTTCTGCACTGAAAATCTGCGCTGAGAAGCCTTCGGACATTCCAGGCATGTCCATGAAAGAGAAGAAAATTTTTGCAAAAATGTTCCAGGAGTTTGACAGCCTGTTTGCACAGCTGAAATCTTTTACAAAGTATGACGACAGTATGTTGGAAACGTATGGAATTACAGAGACAGAATATGAGGATTATGCAGGTCATTATAAAAATGTAATGGAAGAGATTCGTGATTCCAAAGATCATGGGGATTCAGATTCCGGTGATACACAGGTGGATCAGGATTATGAATTGATGGCATACAGCAGTACAAAGATTGATTACGAATATATTATTAACCTGATCCAGAATATTGTAACTCCTACAGAGGAGGATGAGGAAATTACACCACAGGAACGGCTGAAAAAGCTGGAAGAAGTAAAACAGTACGTGGCGGAGCTTCGCAAAGATAATGAAAAAGTAGCAGACCTTATGTCAAATCTGATTGCAGATATTGAGAAAGATGATAGAAAGTACAGAGGAAAGTCTATCCTTAACATTATTGAAAATATGAAACGAGACTGTGTGGAAAAAGTTATCTCTGATTTCTGTATTCAATGGTATGCGTCAAAGGATGATGTAATGTATGCGGCAATCCATTACAGAAATGGGAAAATCCCCAATGAAACGGCAATTAAGGCAACTGTTGATTATACCAGCTACAAAGAAGCACAGGAAACGGCTTTGCCGAAGTATAAATTTTATAATCGCATGATGGCAGAATTGAAGAAAACTCTGGATGAAGAGATAAAACCTCTTCTTATGATTGCATAAATCCATTAATTTATCCGCTCTATTTGCAGAATTGCTATAGTCATTACATTGTGAACATTAGCGCAGGTAATTTCGGAAATGGAGAATGCTTATGTCAAATGATACAAATAACAATGTACTGTTTTCGCAGTATTATGCACAGTGGATTGATGTATATAAAAAGGGTGCAATTCGTGAAGCAACTATGGCAAAATATCTGATGACACAGAGGTGGGTGGAGAAGCTGGTGCCTGAACTGAGGGTGTCAGAGCTGACCAGAACGGCATATCAGCAGCTTTTGAATGATTATGCAAGGGAACATGAGAGACAGACTACGCTGGATTTTCATCATCAGCTGAAAGGTGCTATTCTGGATGCGGTTGATGAAGGAATGATAGAACGAGATCCGACCAGAAAAGCCATCATTAAGGGAAAAACTCCCAAGGCCAAGAAAATAAAATATCTGAATCAGTTTGAACTTCATACATTGATCGCTGATCTGGATATTAAGGAAGAGCCAAACTGGGACTGGTTTATTCTTCTTGTTGCAAAAACCGGAATGAGATTTTCAGAAGCTCTGGCGATTACTCCGGCAGATTTTGATTTTGGCAGGCAGACGCTGTCAATAAGCAAAACCTGGGATTATAAAGGTGAAGGTGGTTTCCTTCCAACGAAGAATAAATCTTCTGTGAGAAAAATTCAGATTGACTGGCAGATTGTTGTAAAATTCTCAGAATTGACCAAAACACTTCCGCAGGATCAGCCTGTTTTTGTGGGAGAATCAAAAGTTTACAATTCTACTGTGAATGATGTGCTTACCAGGCATTGTAGAAGGTGTGGGATATCTGAGATTTCCATACATGGACTCAGACATACCCATGCCTCATTATTATTGTTTGCCGGAGTGTCTATTGCCAGTGTTGCGCGCAGACTGGGGCATGCAAGTATGACTACAACACAGAAAACATACCTGCACATTATTCAGGAACTGGAGAACAAAGATGTAGATCTGGTGATGAGAACTTTATCAGGATTATAATCTGGATGATTTAGAGAAATTACCTGCGCTGATAAAAAGTTACTGTTTTTTCTGTTACAGGAGGCATGGAAAAAATGTGAAGTATGATATACTATTAGTTATCTTATAGGCAGGCATTACAGAATAATAGGGAGTTTTTGAATATTTGCGCGTCACATTCTCGTTACTTTAGTGAACTTAGATGAGTTAGATGAGTTAGATGCGCAAATTTTTTACTCAAAGAAAGAACACATGTTTACTTCTAGCACTATATGTGCTAAAATATAGCCATGGGTAGTAGAAAAAACAACAGGATTTGAGAAAAGAGTTATCAGGGAGAAATAAAAATGCAGATAATATCCAGTTATGGTGTAGAATTACGAAAACAGAATATCCCGATCCGCCAGACACTGGAGATCTACCGTTCTGCTGTCAGCTATCTGATTGGGATTTATGTGCAGGTATGGGAAGAATTAGCAGAGATCCCGGATGCAAAGAGGCGTTTTAATGCTGCAGAACATCTGGTACATACTACGAAGAAAAACCATGCCTGTTTTGATTTTGATATCCGGTTCCCAAAGATGCCTTCCTATCTGCGCAGATCTGCCATCCAGCATGCACTGGGGACAGTATCCTCTTATAAAACACGGCTGGATCTATGGGAAAAGACCGACGGAAAGAGCGGGAAACCAAAGCTTGTATATGAAAATCACGCCATGCCGGTCTTCTACCGTGATGTCATGTATCGTGAAGGCGCGGAAGGGAAAGACGAAGCATACCTGAAACTCTATGACGGTCATGACTGGAAATGGTTCTGCGTACGTCTGGAGCATACAGATATGGAATATCTGAGAAAATACTGGTCAGGGAAAAAGGCATCTGCTCCAACTCTGGAAAAGAGACACCAGAAGTACTTTTTGCGTTTTTCCTATACAGAAGAAGTAACACTTACCAAAACACCTGTGAAAGAACAGGTTATCTGCAGCGTGGACTTAGGGATCAATACCGATGCAGTCTGTACCATCATGCGGGCAGACGGAACTGTCCTGGGAAGAAAATTTATCGATCATCCCAGTGAAAAAGACCGGATGTACCGCACACTGGGACGGATCCGCAGATCCCAGAGGGAACATGGCTCTGCGCAGACACAGGGAAGATGGGCATATACGAAACGTCTGAACACAGAACTGGGTAAAAAGACTGCAGGTGCGATTGTAAGATATGCGGAAGAAAACCATGCAGATGTGATCGTGTTCGAGTATCTGGAGATGCAGGGGAAGATATCGGGAAAGAAAAAGCAGAAACTGCACCTGTGGAGAAAAAGAGATATCCAGAAGTGTTGTGAACATCAGGCACACAGGAAAGGGATGCGGGTATCCAGGATCTGCGCATGGAATACCAGCAGATTGGCTTATGATGGTTCCGGGACGGTAACACGTGACCGGGAAAATCACAGCCTCTGTACTTTCCAGACAGGAAAACGATATAATTGTGACCTGTCAGCATCCTATAATATAGGGGCGAGATATTTTATAAGGGAACTTTTAAAACCCCTTCCGGCAACGGAAAGGTCTTTACTGGAGGCAAAAGTCCCTCCTGTAAAGCGTAGAACCTCATGTGTTTATGCAGATCTGAGGAAACTCCATTCAGAAATGGAACGTTTAAAAGCAGCATAGATACAGGCAGATATACAGCGGACTACCTGTAATGTGGGAACCAGCTATATCCGGCATGGGAAATACGCATAACTGCGCACCTAAGTTACAGGCGTATCCGCCGATATTCAGTCTGACGCCTAAAGCGTCTGGAAGCATGTGACTTTAGTCATGTGAGGTTCACGAAAAACGGAGGCTTGTCAGAAAACTCATGGATAACTTCCGGAATCCGCCAGCAGGAATATGAGTCCTATTATGCGGATAATGGTTCTCTTTTGTTTATCGGAATCTTTCTCGGTTCTCTTTTCCTTATGGGAACAGCTATGATTATTTATTATAAACAGATTTCTGAAGGATATGAAGATCAGAAACGATTTGAGATCATGCAGAAGGTTGGATTAAGCCGCCGGGAGGTCAGAAGTTCTGTCCGCAGACAGATTCTGATGGTATTTTTCCTCCCGCTGTTAATGGCAATGCTTCATATTACCATGGCATTTCCAATGATACGAAGAATGCTCCTGCTCTTTGGAATGACAAATACGAAGCTGTTTATTGGATGTACGGCGGGAACAGTTCTGATTTTTGCTGTTGTGTATGGGTTGATTTATCTTATGACGGCGCGTTCTTACTATCATATTGTAGAACGCAAATAAAATAAATATCAGGGTCAGAAGATTCTTAGATTATTCGTGTTTATACGATGAGATTTTGGAAACTTCTGACCCTGATATGTTTATTTATATTTTATGATTAGATAGAAATTTTCAGTCAAAAAGAATGAGCGTATTAGAGCGTGTTTGAAAAATTATTCAGCATTCCTTTTTGAATGTCAATCGGAACATTTCAGGGAAAGGCTCTGTTGTTGAGAATGAAGTAAACAGTAATGTTATCTGCACTTCAGCCTTATATTTCCACTGTCAGTCTGGAGCACCAGATTTCCGCCCGTTCCTTTTTGTGTGTAAGAAATATCACAGTCATCCTGGTCTTCCACCATCTTACCGGTCAGCGCATCATCTACATTGATATCTCCCATATCAGTATTCACCTGTATGTTCCATGTGCGCATCACGTCTTCTTTACCAATAAAACAAAGATCACCCATATCCGTTTTCACTTTCAGATTATTGAAATCACAATTTTTAAAAAATACATCTCCTGAATCCGTCTGAACGGCTCCATTTTCGATTTCGCATCCGTTCAGCAATATATTGCTCATATCCGATTTAATATCTGCAAGCTTCCATTTCTGACCTTCCGGCACGTAAATTGTTACCACATTTTCATCTGTAGTAAGTGTTCCTTCACCCAAAAGACCCGACAAAAATCCGATATCAACATGATAATAAGTCTTCCCATCATTGTTATTTTCCTGAATCCTTAATTTACCATCCTTTACCTGATAACTGATCGGATCCTTTTTCTGATCGGATGCCCGATAAGAAATATAACAGTACTGATCATCTGAACTGACTACTTGCAAATTCATATCTGTCATGGAGATGTCTGCGGAGTCGAAATCATCAAGCTTTGTTTTCTCAAGAACCATCTCATTATCGCTTTTTTTTGCAGCTCCATCCATTTTGTTTAAATCTGCTGATTTCACATATTTACTTCCACCGCTCGCAACACCGATGCCCGTCAAAGCTGCACCACATACACAGCATCCGACTCCTACTGCAAGCCATGCCTTTGCCCATCTTTTCATCGTTCTAACCTCTCTCTCTTTCTGCCTGTGATCCGGCGTACCAGCTTCGCAATCAGCATGCTGCTCCATTTACATAGATATACGCACAACAGTACACCAAGGATGCCAGCGCCCACAGCCAACAGCCCACTTCCTGTAAGCATTGCAAAACCGCTCATAGAAAACGGAACTGCCAGTATACCGCGGATAAGGATTTTCCCGCCAATAAGCACCAGACATGCCGTAAATAAAACTACACATAACAAAATTGCAAATACACACACAACTAATGCAAAAACGACTGCAGCAAACGCTGCCAGAAGCGGAGCTCCTACCGGTGCTGCAAATAATACCAATAGCGCTATCCATACCACATGTTTTCCGGAACCTTTCTGTTCTGCTCTGGTCTGTCCATCTGTTTCATAATTCTGATGATCTTCTATTTTCTTATTCAGAAGATTCGCCATCAGTTCTCTGGCAGCCTCCTTCGGCGTACCAAGTTCTTTCATCAGTTCTTCTGCTCCTTCCTCATCTGTCTCCTGAAAATACTCGGTAAAATATTCCATTGCATCTTCATAGTCCTGTCTCGGAAGCTTCCGCAGATATTTATGCAGCTGGTTTAAATATTCCTCTCTGCTCAACCTCTTATCCTCCCTTCAATAATCCCATCTACAGTGTCTTTGTAGATTTGCCATTCATTGCTCAGATATGCAATCTGTGCCTTGCCTTCTTCTGTAAGGGAATAGTATTTTCTCTTTCTTCCCTGATACTCCTGCGAATAGGTAGTCAGATATCCTGCACTTTGTAACTTCTTCAATATGGGATAGAGCGTAGATTCTTTAATGTCAGCAGCCTTCTTCACTGTCTGACTGATCTCATAGCCATAAGAATCCCTGCTTTCTACCACTGACAGTATCATATATTCAATCAATAATGCTGATACCGGAAAATACATTGAATCACCTCCTGATATATATGTAAAATATTTATATATATAAATTTTACATATACTATACTTCGATGCTACCACAATGTCAATACATATATAAAATTTTTATATATATTTTTCGGAGCTCAATCGTTATGGTATCTCTGGACAATCTGCAATGGATTTCTGATATCAAACTATTCATTTGACTATCTTTTGGAGTGTGTTTGAACATATCGGTATTTCGTGGAGTCTGACTCCAATATGCATGACCTCATGTGGTCATAAAAATATACGCATCAGCCGTAAAACTGATGCGCACATAAAAATTATTTTACTGTAACTGTAATCACTTTATATATACCATTCTGTGCATATACCCATATCTTACAGTTTCCCTTTCTCATAGCTTTGATTACACCATCAGATGTCACAGTTACTACTTTTGTATTACTGCTTTCATAGCAGAGCCTTGTTAAACTTATCAATATTATACTGTTCCATATTTACCAGAGCCAGATCCAGAGTGTCATCCTGTACCAGATTGCAGGCACGGACAGAGCCATATTCCTTCAGAACAACAGCAATTTCCGAATATTGCCGGTGAAATGCGGTGAGAAGCTCAGGGAAAAAGACGGTGCTCAGCATAGGCGGGATCCCAATACGAATAGGAGGCTTCACTCTCGCCATACTGGAGTAATCTGCCTGAAGCTCGTTGCAGTATTGAAGAATGTAAGTGGCTTTATTATAAAGCTCTTCGCCTTCTTCAGTAAGGATCAGTCTGTTTCCTTTTCTATAAAAAAGGCTGATGCCGAATTCAATTTCCAGATCGCGGATAGCAACGGACACAGTGGGCTGCTTTTTTCTGTATACGAAATTCAAATAAATAGTAACTTTAATACTTGGCGTACAAATGATTATGCCACTGCTGAATCTCTTTTCTCTGCCTTGAAATAAAAAAATTATCCTGCAGGTATCTTTCTTGTCCTTCGCACGCTGCTGAACTGTCTTGATTGCATTATTTTATGGAATTGCTATAGGCATTGAATTTTGGCAGGGAAAGATTATCTGAAAACTGAAAAATGAGTATAAAAAATAAATATAGGGCTGTTGCAATGACGGAAAATAAGGTATGATATCTGCAGAAGCATGATACATGTTTCCATAACCCGGGTGAAGTAAATGAAAAAGGCAATAATCTGTTGAGATATCTTCACCGGATAGACACAAAATCATTTGGAGAAAGTTATATGAAAAAGTTTAGGTTAAATGTACAGAGACATATCTGCATTTTATTATGCCTTATTTTATATATTACTGTGCTTCCCCTTCCTGTATCAGCAGAGGAAGCAAAATCCAAAACAGTCAGAGTAGGCTGGTATGAGGGAACCTATAATACCACAGGACCAGACGGTCAGAGGAGAGGCTACAGCTACGAATACCAGCAGGCAGTAGCTGCGCATACCGGATGGAAATATGAATATGTGGAGGGAAGCTGGGCAGAACTGATGAGTATGCTGAAAAATGGACAGATCGATCTGCTGGGAGGCATTTCCTATACAGAGGAACGTTCCACTTCCATGCTTTTTTCAGAATTGCCTATGGGAGAGGATAAATATTACCTGTATGTGGATACTTCTAATACAGATATCTCCATTTCAGATCTGACTACATTAAATGGAAAAAGAATCGGTATGCTGCCGAATGCACTTCCTGCCGAAATGTTCCATGAGTGGGAGAAAAGTCATGGAGTGAACACGCAGCAGGTTGATATTACCGGTGTAGATGATGTTCGTCAGAAATTGAAAAATCATGAAATTGACGGATTTGTTTTAAATGAATCTCCACAGTGGGAAAGAGACGATATTTCACCAGCTATTCTGATTGGTGACTCCTATAACTATTTTGCAGTCAGCAAAAAACGCCCGGATCTGAAAGAAGAGTTGGATCAGGTAATGCAGAAGATAGAGAGGGAGAATCCTTTTTATAAAGACGATCTTTATAAAAGGTATCTCTCCGCAAATTCCCTTGAAACTCTTACGGATGAGGAGCAGAACTGGCTGGAACAGCATGGGGCGGTCCGGATTGGATATCTGAAAAATGATGTGGGTATCAGCCTTGTGGATACGGAGTCAGAGAAACCGGTAGGAATTATTAACGATTATATTAGTCTGGTATCCGGTTATCTGGGTGAACAAGCCATAGAATTTCAACTGACAGGTTTTGAATCCCAGGAGAAAGAGCTGCAGGCATTAAAGGATAACAGGATTGATATGATTTTTCATATGAACCAGAATCCATATGAAGCTGAGCAGAATGATATTGTATTGTCAAATACTGTTTTTGAAATTAATGTTGCAGTACTCACCGGTGTTAAGAAGTTTGATGAAAATAAAGAGAATACAGTAGCAGTGAGCAGGAATAACCTGCTGGGGAAGTGGTATATTTCTTTTAATTATCCATTCTGGAAAATAAAGGAATACGACTCATCTGCTGAGGCCGATAAAGCAGTTCAAAGTGGCGAGGCAGACTGCTTTGTTGTGAAGGCAGGACAGTCATTAAAGACACTGGAGGACAGCAAAATGCGCAGTATTTTTCTTACGAAATCCGGCGCTTCCTGCTTTGCGGTCACCAGGGAAAACACAACATTAATGAATATCCTGAACAAAACCATTCAGACTCTGCCTGCTTCCAGACTTTCCAGTCAGTTTTACGTATATGAAAACGCACCGGGCAAGGTTACTCTGGCAGAATACATAAAGGATAATCTGCGGGTAGTTTCCATTTGGTTTGTAAGTGTGGTCTTGATTATTGTATGGATTATAGTTTATCTGCTGATACAAGCGAGAAAAGCCAAGATTCAGGCAGAAAAGGCTAATGCCGCCAAATCAGATTTCCTTTTCAATATGTCTCACGATATCCGGACACCCATGAATGCCCTGCTGGGATACAGTGAGCTGATAAAAAGGGAACTGACTGATCCGAAACTTCTGGATTATCAGGAGAAGATGGAACAGTCCGGAAATCTGCTTCTGTCTATTATCAATAATGTGCTGGACATGGCCCGGATTGAAAGCGGTAAGGTGGAACTGGATGAAGATTATGTGAAGATCAGAGATATTTATCAGGGAATTTACAAAATTTTCCAGGCGGAAGCGGAGAAAAAAGGTATTCACCTTAAGATGGAATGCGATGTCAAGCATGAGCACGTAATCTGCGATGAGACGAAGAACAGGGAAATTTTCCTCAATCTGATCAGTAATGCGGTAAAATATACAGCTTCAGGGGGAAGAGTTACCATAAGGATCACAGAGCTTGACTGTGACAGGAAAGACTATGTGCGGATACGGACTCAGGTAATTGATACAGGTATCGGAATGAGCGAAGAATTCCTTCCATCTCTCTTTGAGGCTTTTGCCAGGGAACGAAATACAACAGACGGAAAGATTGCGGGAACAGGTCTGGGAATGCCGATCATAAAGAAGTATATTGATATGATGTACGGAACTATTGAAGTAGAAAGTAAGCAGGGAGAAGGAAGTAAATTTACAGTTACCCTGGAATACAGGATTGCTGATAAGAGCTACTATGAACAGGATACGGAAAAATCTTCAGATGTGGATGAAACAGACAGAATCAGCGGAAAACATATTTTGCTTGCCGAGGATAATGATCTGAATGCGGAAATCGCACAGTTTATCCTGGAGGATATGGGACTTATGGTTGATCGTGTTGAGGATGGAGTTCAGTGTGTGTCAAGGATAGAACAGAAACCAGCAGGCACCTATGACCTGATCCTTATGGATATCCAGATGCCGAACATGGACGGCTACAGGGCAACTGAGATGATCCGCGGACTGTCAGATAAAGACAAAGCCACTATTCCAATCATAGCCATGACAGCCAATGCCTTTGAGGAAGACAGAAAAAAGGCACTGGCAAAAGGAATGAACGGACATATTGCAAAACCTGTTGATGCAGAAAAAGTTGAGAAGACTATTTGTTCGGTTTTAGGCAGCCAGAGTGAACAGTAACGCGACACGTTAAAGTACAGAACAGGTATTCGCTTGCTCTGTACTTTTTTTATATGGGATGATATACTGAAAATATAACCATATTAAACATATTTCAATTTTTGATAAGTGAAATTTGATTAAAACAGGAGAATATTATGGATCATTTTGAATTGCATTCCGAGTACAAGCCAACTGGCGATCAGCCTCAGGCAATTGAACGTCTGGTCAGAGGCTTTAAAGAAGGCAACCAGTTCGAAACTTTACTGGGTGTCACCGGTTCCGGCAAGACATTTACCATGGCGAACGTCATCGCCCAGCTAAACAAACCAACCCTCATCCTCGCCCACAACAAAACTCTCGCAGCGCAGCTTTACGGTGAGATGAAAGAATTCTTCCCTGAGAACGCAGTGGAATATTTTGTCTCCTATTATGACTACTATCAGCCGGAGGCTTATGTCCCATCCTCAGACACTTATATTGCTAAAGATTCCTCCATCAATGACGAGATTGACAAACTCCGTCTCTCAGCCACAGCCGCAATGTCAGAGCGGAAAGACGTAGTGGTCATTTCCTCCGTTTCCTGTATCTACGGACTGGGTTCCCCTCAGGAATTCTTTGACATGATGATCTCTCTGCGTCCGGGAATGACCAAAGACCGGGATGAGGTAATCCGGGAACTGATCGACATTCAGTACACCAGAAATGAGATGGACTTCCACCGAAGCACCTTCCGTGTCCGTGGAGATACTTTGGAAATTTTTCCTGCCAACAGCTCCGATACAGCCGTGAGAGTAGAATTTTTCGGAGATGAGATCGACCGTATTTCAGAAATTGATGTACTGACAGGAGAAATCAAATGCCAGCGTTCTCATATCAGCATCTTCCCTGCATCCCACTATGTAGTGCCAGCAGAACAGATCCAGAGAGCAGCTGTAGCAATAGAAGAAGAATTAAAAGAACGTGTAGAGTATTTCAAAAGCGAAGACAAGCTTCTGGAAGCCCAGCGAATCTCAGAACGCACCAATTTCGACATTGAAATGATGAAAGAAACCGGATTCTGTTCAGGAATCGAAAATTATTCCAGACATCTGTCAGGATTAAAGCCCGGACAGCCGCCATACACACTGCTGGACTATTTTGGAGATGACTTCTTACTTATTATAGATGAATCTCATATCACAGTACCTCAGGTAGGAGGAATGTACGCCGGTGACCAGAGCAGGAAGCAGACACTGGTAGACTACGGATTCCGGCTTCCTTCAGCCAAAGATAACCGCCCCTTAAGCTTCGAGGAATTCGAATCCAAACTGGATCAGGTCATGTTTGTATCTGCCACTCCGGGACAATATGAGTATGATCATGAACTTCTCCGTGCAGAACAGATCATCCGTCCAACCGGACTTCTGGATCCGAAAGTAGAAGTCCGCCCTATTGAAGGCCAGATCGATGATCTGATCGGAGAAGTAAACAAAGAAGTGTCAAAGAAACACAAAATCCTGATTACCACTCTCACCAAACGAATGGCAGAAGACCTGACAGAATATATGAAAGAAGTAGGAATCAGAGTCCGTTATCTCCATTCCGATATCGATACCTTAGAACGTGCCCGCATTATCCGTGATATGCGTCTGGATGTCTTTGATGTACTGGTAGGAATCAACCTCCTTCGAGAAGGCCTGGATATCCCGGAGATCACCCTGGTAGCAATCCTGGATGCAGACAAAGAAGGCTTCCTCCGTTCCGAAACCTCTCTCATCCAGACCATCGGACGAGCTGCCCGAAACAGTGAAGGCCATGTGATCATGTACGCAGACAACATGACCGATTCCATGCACAAAGCCATCACCGAAACCAACCGCCGCCGAACCATCCAGGAAGCCTACAACAAAGAACACGGAATCACTCCGACTACTATCAAAAAAGCAGTCCGCGACCTCATCGCCGTATCCAAAGCAGTAGCCGAAACCGAAGTCCGACTCCAGAAAGACCCAGAGTCCATGACCCGTAAAGAACTCACCAAACTCATTGCCCAGGTAGAAAAACAAATGCGCGCCGCAGCCGCAGATCTCAACTTCGAACAAGCTGCAGAACTCCGCGACAAAATGATCGACCTGAAAAAGAACCTTGACGCTCTTGATAAATAGAACAAATGACCTGAAACAAGAAAATAATAATTGCGGTCAAGCCTGTGAGAAGAAAAGAATGACCTAAAACAGTAAAATAATAATTGCGGTCAAGCCTGCGAGAAGAAAAGAATGACCTGAAACAGAAAAAGAACAATTACAGTCAAATCTGTGAGAGGAAAAGAATGACCTGAAACAAGAAAATGATAATTACGGTCAAGGCTGTAAGAAGAAAAGAATGACCTGAAACAAGAAAATAACAATTGCAGTCAAGCCTATGAGAAGAAAAGAATGACCTGAAATAGGAAAAGAAAAATTACAGTCAAGGCCAGGGCAGGAAAAGAATGACCTGAAACAGGAAAAATATTTTTATGGTCAATTCCAGAACAGGTTACAAGTAATATGAGATAAAAAATGATGTTATAGTCAATTTCTCACAGCATTCTTTTCATCAAATCAAATAAATAATATTGTTATGAAATAACAAAAAATTCACAAAATAATATTGACAAACCAAATCAAGAGTGCTATCTTATGAGCATAAGGTGTTAGCACTCCTAAAACATGAGTGCTAACAAACCAAAACAAAGGCAGTAAAGGAGTGGAACTTCATGGATCAGGAATTAGATGATCGTAAAAAGAAAATACTAAAAGCCATCATCAAAACCTACATGGAAACAGGCGAACCGGTGGGTTCCCGGACCATTTCCAAGTTTGCAGATTTAAATGTAAGCTCTGCCACCATCCGGAATGAGATGTCAGACCTGACAGATATGGGATATATCGTACAGCCCCACACCTCAGCCGGAAGAATTCCTTCTGATAAAGGTTATCGCCTCTACGTAGACGAGCTGATGAGAGAAAAGGAATCAGAGGTTCAGGAAATCAAGGATCTCATGATAGAGAAAACTGACAAACTGGATAAAATGCTGAAGCAGGTAGCAAAGGTACTGGCCTCCAATACCAACTATGCAACAATGATCTCTGTTCCACAGTACAGCGGAAGCAAGATTAAATTCATCCAGCTTTCCCGTGTGACACCCCTTCAGCTTGTGGCAGTAGTAGTGAGTGATAACAATGTCATCCGAAACCAGATCATCAATCTGGATGAGGAGATGGACGATCAGACAATCCTGAAATTAAATCTTCTTCTTAACACCAACTTAAATGGGGTGCCCATTCAGGATATCAACCTGGGAATGATTGCCCGCCTGAAAGAACAGGCAGGTGTACATGGCTCTGTGGTTGGCACAGTCCTTGATGCAGTGGCAGACACCATCCAGGTAGACGAAGACGATATGCAGATATATACTTCAGGAGCAACCAACATTTTCAAGTATCCGGAGCTTGCAGACACAAGCAAAGCGAGCGAGCTGATTTCAGCATTTGAAGAGAAGCAGGATCTGGTAGACCTGGTGAAAGAGAGAATGTCTGATACCGAGAACACAGGAATTCAGGTGTACATTGGTGATGAGATGCCGGTGCAGACCATGAAAGACTGCAGTGTAGTCACAGCCACTTACGAACTTGGAAAAGGAATGCATGGTACCATCGGTATCATCGGTCCCAAGCGTATGGATTATGCAAACGTAGTTGACAGCCTGAAGGCTTTGAAAGTCCAGCTGGACGAACTGATTAAGAAAGAGAGTTAGAAAGGCGGTAATAGAGAGTGTCAGAAGAAACAAAGAACACAGCTCAGGAAGAAGAGACAACAGATACTCCGGTAACAGAAGAAACTGTTGAGAATGAACCTGAAGTTGTAGAGAACGGCGAAGCAGAAACAGAGGAAATCCCGGTAGAGGACGGAGACGAGGAAGCTTCCCAGGATGATAAGAAAGACAGCAAATCAAAAACTTCTTTCTTCGGCAAGAAGAAAAAAGAAAAAGATAAATTTGAACAGCAGATTGAAGAACTTACAGACAGGCTGAAACGAAACATGGCTGAATTCGATAACTTCCGTAAGAGAACGGAGAAAGAGAAATCCAGTATGTATATCATCGGAGCCAAGGACATAGTTGAGAAAATGCTTCCGGTTGTGGATAACTTCGAGAGAGGTCTTGCACAGGCACCTGAAGGAGATTCTTTTGCAGATGGCATGAAGATGATCTACAAACAGCTGATCACCACATTAGATGAGCTGGGCGTGAAACCGATTGAAGCAGTGGGTAAGGAATTTGATCCGAACTTCCACAACGCAGTAATGCATGTGGAGGATGAAGAAGCCGGTGAGAATATTGTGGTAGAAGAATTCCAGAAGGGTTACACCTACAAGGATTTCGTAGTTCGCCACAGTATGGTAAAAGTAGCCAACTAATTTACATGAAAATATAGAATATATCAAATCTAGTTGAAAATAAACAGGAGGAACAAGATTATGGGAAAAATCATTGGTATTGACTTAGGTACAACAAACAGCTGTGTAGCCGTAATGGAAGGCGGACAGCCAACAGTTATCGCTAATACAGAAGGCGCAAGAACAACACCATCAGTTGTTGCTTTCACAAAAACAGGAGAACGTCTTGTAGGTGAACCTGCAAAACGTCAGGCAGTAACAAACGCAGAGAGAACAATCTCTTCCATTAAAAGAGAGATGGGTACTGATTATCGTGTAACAATCGACGACAAGAAATATTCTCCACAGGAAATTTCCGCTATGATTCTTCAGAAACTGAAAAAAGATGCAGAAGGATACCTTGGTGAGAAAGTTACAGAGGCAGTTATCACAGTTCCTGCATATTTCAATGATGCTCAGCGTCAGGCAACAAAAGATGCCGGTAAAATCGCAGGTCTTGATGTAAAACGTATCATCAACGAGCCAACAGCAGCAGCTCTTGCATATGGTCTTGACAATGAAAAAGAACAGAAGATCATGGTATACGATTTAGGTGGCGGTACATTCGATGTATCTGTGATCGAAATCGGTGACGGCGTTATCGAAGTACTTTCCACAGCAGGTAACAACCGTCTTGGTGGTGATGACTTCGACCAGAAAGTTACAGATTACATGCTTGCAGAGTTTAAGAAAGCAGAAGGTGTAGACTTAAGCAATGATAAGATGGCACTTCAGAGATTAAAAGAAGCTGCAGAGAAAGCAAAGAAAGAGCTTTCTTCCGCAACAACTACAAACATCAATCTGCCATTCATCACAGCTACAGCAGAAGGCCCGAAACACTTCGATATGAACCTTACAAGAGCTAAATTCGATGAATTAACACATGACTTAGTAGAAATGACAGCAGAACCGGTACGTCGTGCACTTTCAGATGCAGGTATCACAGCATCTGAACTTGGCCAGGTACTTCTGGTTGGTGGATCTTCCCGTATCCCGGCTGTTCAGGATAAAGTAAGACAGTTAACAGGCAAAGAGCCAAGCAAGAACCTGAACCCGGATGAGTGTGTAGCACTTGGTGCTTCTATCCAGGGTGGTAAACTTGCAGGTGATGCAGGCGCAGGTGATATCCTTCTTCTGGATGTTACTCCACTGTCACTGTCCATCGAGACAATGGGTGGTATCGCAACAAGACTGATTGAGAGAAATACTACAATTCCTACAAGAAAGAGCCAGATTTTCTCAACAGCAGCAGACAACCAGACAGCAGTAGATATCAACGTTGTACAGGGTGAGCGTCAGTTTGCAAAAGACAACAAATCCCTTGGCCAGTTCCGTCTGGACGGAATCCCGCCAGCACGTCGTGGTGTTCCGCAGATTGAAGTTACATTTGATATCGATGCAAACGGTATCGTAAATGTATCTGCTAAGGATCTTGGAACAGGTAAAGAACAGCACATCACAATCACAGCTGGTTCTAACATGTCTGATTCCGATATCGACAAGGCAGTAAAAGAAGCTGCTGAGTTTGAAGCACAGGATAAGAAACGTAAAGAAGCAATCGATACAAGAAACAATGCTGATTCCATGGTATTCCAGGTTGAGAATGCACTGAAAGAAGCCGGAGACAAGATCGATGCTAATGATAAAGCTGCTGTAGAAGCAGACCTGAACGCACTGAAAGATTTACTGTCTCAGACTGCAAATGCAGAAGAGATGACAGATTCTCAGGTAGCAGATATCAAAGCTGCTCAGGAGAAGATGATGGAAAGTGCTCAGAAACTTTTCGCTAAAATGTATGAGCAGACACAGCAGGCAGGCGGCCAGGCAGGACCGGACATGAATATGGGCGGCGGTGCAGCAGGCAGCACAGATGCAGGAAACAACGATGATGTTGTAGATGCTGATTACAAAGAAGTATAATGTGACATTTCTGTAAAAGCAGAGATTTGCAACGGAAATATCAATAATAACTGTTCAGTGGGAGAGTCTCTCTCACTGAATAGTTGTGTTATAAATAAAACGGGTATAGGATTAAAATCATGGCTGATAAGAGAGATTATTATGAAGTCTTAGGCGTGGACAAAAGCGCCGATGACGCAACACTTAAAAAAGCATATCGTAAGCTGGCCAAGAAGTATCACCCGGATGTAAATCCAGGAGATAAAGAGGCTGAGGCGAAATTTAAAGAGGCAACAGAGGCTTACACCATCTTAAGCGATCCGGAGAAGAGAAAACAGTATGACCAGTTTGGCCATGCGGCTTTTGAAAACGGTGGCGGAGGTGCCGGCGGCGGCTTCGGAGGTTTTGATTTTAACGGTGCTGATATGGGTGATATCTTCGGCGATATTTTCGGCGATTTATTTGGTGGCGGCAGCAGAAGCAGACGTGCCAATAATGGTCCGATGAAGGGAGCTAATCTCCGCGCACGCGTAAATATTACTTTTGAAGAAGCTGTCTTTGGCTGTGAGAAGGAACTGGAGATCGTACTGAAAGACGAGTGCACCACCTGTCATGGAACAGGTGCGAAGCCGGGTACTTCACCGGTAACCTGTCCGAAATGTCATGGAGAAGGTCAGGTTGTTTATACACAGCAGTCCATGTTTGGAATGGTGCGTAATGTACAGACTTGTCCGGATTGTCATGGATCAGGTAAGATCATCAAGGATAAATGTACTTCCTGCCGCGGAACCGGATATACGTCTTCAAGAAAGAAGATTCAGGTATCTGTACCTGCAGGTATTGACAATGGTCAGAGCATCCGCATCCGTGAGAAGGGTGAACCGGGTACAAACGGAGGTCCGAGAGGCGATCTGCTTGTAGAAGTAAATGTTGCACGTCATCCGATCTTCCAGAGACAGGATATGAATATCTTCTCTACTGCGCCTCTTACATACGCGCAGGCAGCACTGGGCGGTACTGTACGTATCAACACAGTGGATGGAGAGGTTGAATATGAAGTGAAACCCGGAACTCAGACAGACACAAGGATCCGTCTGAAGGGAAAAGGTGTACCGTCTCTGAGAAACAAGAATGTACGTGGCGATCATTATGTGACTTTCGTTGTGCAGGTTCCTACAAACCTCAACGAAGAAGCAAAAGAAGCACTGCGCAAATTCGATGAGGCGTGTGGTAACCGTCCGAAATCAAAAGATTCTGATGATTTTGAAAAACCGGAAAAGAAGAAAAAGAGTTTCATGGATAAATTAAAAGAGACTTTTGAGGATTAATTATAAAAGAAAATTAAAGAAAAGAGGTTTACCCTCTTTTCTTTTTTTGTATAGTCGTGTATATTGAAGAGTAACGGTAAAAATCAGATGAACAGACAGGAATAAAAGTTTCCTGAGAAATGGAGAGATATTTGACAAAAACAGAGAAGATCGCAGCTTTTCGGGAGAAGTATCTCCCTGTATGGGTAATTTTGCCGCTGATAAGCATTTTTGTATTAAACTGTCTTATTTACTGGGGAAGCGGAGTACTGACAGCAGACAGATATCATTTTGATTTTACCATGTCACTGGACAGGGCAGTGCCGTTAATACCACAGTTTATCTGGATTTATATTCTGGCATTTCCTTTTTGGGCAGTGAATTATATTCTGGCTGCACAGAGAGGAAAAGATGGATTTTATCGGTTTGTGGCAACTGATCTGACTGTTCATATTACATGTTTTATTATTTTTCTGGTTTTGCCAACTACCAATGTCAGACCTGAAATTGCAGGAACTACATGGTCTCAGCAGATGCTTAAGTTTGTTTATCTTATGGATGGTGGAAACAGTCCGTCTAACTTATTTCCGTCAATCCATTGTTATGTAAGCTGGCTGAGCTGGCGCGGAGTCAGTAAATCAGAGAATATTCCAAAATGGTATCAGCATTTTTCACTGATTTTTGCAATACTGATCATTATTTCTACCCAGGTGCTTAAACAGCATTATCTGGTGGATGCCATTGCCGGAGTTGCACTGGTAGAATTGGCGTGGAGATTTTACAGCAAAGGAAACCGCCACGAGATATTCAGACATTTTTTTGAAAAAATAAGTGAAGCATGCAGTCGGTGGGTAAATAAGAATTGACTGGATGTGGTGAGATGCTACATTATGGGAATAGCTGCAGAGTAACAGAGAATGGGCCAGACATATTTTGGGATGATAATAGTTAATTATATAACATAAAGAAATGGAGACAATTACATGAAGTGGAACCGTTTTACAGTAAAAACGAAAACAGAAGCAGAAGATATCGTTATCAGCACACTTGCAGAAGTCGGCATTGAAGGCGTGGAAATTCAGGACAAACAGCCTCTGACTGAGGAAGACAAGGCTCAGATGTTTGTAGATATTATGCCGGAAGGACCAGCAGATGACGGCATTGCCTATCTGAATTTTTATCTGGAAGAAGATGCAGACAAAGAAGCAATCCTGAAAGATGTTCGTGAAGCATTAGATGACCTGAAGAATTTTATGGACATCGGGGAAGCTACCATTGAAGAATCTCAGACAGAGGACAAGGACTGGATTAATAACTGGAAACAGTATTTCCACCAGTTCTATGTAGATGATATCCTTATCGTACCGTCATGGGAAGAAGTAAAAGCAGAGGATAAAGACAAGATGATCCTCCACATTGATCCGGGTACAGCCTTCGGTACAGGTATGCATGAGACTACTCAGCTTGTGATTCGCCAGTTAAAGAAATATGTAACACCGGATACAGAGATGCTTGACGTAGGAACCGGAAGCGGTATCCTTGGTATCGTTGCCCTGAAACTTGGTGCGAAACATGTACTGGGAACAGACCTTGATCCATGTGCAGTTCCTGCAGTTGCAGAGAATAAAGAAGCAAACCAGATCGTGGATGAAACTTTTGATATGGTGATCGGAAACATCATTGACGATAAAGCGATTCAGGATCAGGCAGGATATGAAAAATATGATATCGTAACAGCAAATATCCTTGCAGATGTTCTGATCCCTCTGACACCGGTAATTGTAAACCAGATGAAAAAAGGCGCTTACTACATTACTTCCGGTATTCTTGATGTGAAAGAAGAAGTTGTAGTGGAGGCAGTAAAAGCAGCAGGCCTGACGGTCGTAGAAGTGACACATCAAGGCGAGTGGGTTTCCGTAACAGCAAGAAAGGACTGATCCTATGCAGCGTTTTTTCGTGGAGCCTTATCAGATTGAGGAAGAGGCACACCGTATCCACATCAATGGGACGGATGTAAATCATATTAAAAACGTTCTCCGCATGAAATGTGGGGAGGATGTGTGGATCAGTGACGGAGGAGATAAAGAATACCACTGTCAGATTGAAGAACTGGGAGAGGATGAGGTTCTGCTGCACATCCTTTATGCACAGGAGCCGGAATATGAGCTGCCCAATAAGCTTTATCTTTTTCAGGGACTGCCGAAAGCAGACAAGATGGAACTGATCATCCAGAAAGCAGTGGAGCTGGGAGCTTTTTCCGTAATTCCGGTAGAGACAAAGCGATGTGTGGTGAAGCTGGATGCTAAGAAGGCGGCAAAGAAGGTGGTTCGCTGGCAGCAGATCGCGGAGAGTGCAGCAAAGCAGTCCAAGCGAATGCTGATCCCGGAGATTCATGAAGTAATGACCTACAAACAGGCACTGGAATTTGCGAAACAGTTAGATGTAAAACTGATCCCGTACGAACTTGCCAAAGGAATGAAAGAAACCAGAGAAATCCTCAGCGAGATTAAGCCTGGACAGTCTGTCGGTATCTTTATCGGACCGGAGGGTGGATTCGAGGAAGAAGAGGTAGCAAAGGCACTGGAAGCAGGTGCCCATGCGATTACACTTGGAAGACGAATCCTCAGAACTGAGACAGCAGGACTTGCGATTCTTTCAGTTCTGATGTTCCAGTTGGAAAATGAATAATAGAAACAAGAGAGAACAAAAATGGAAGCATATTTTGATAATTCAGCCACGACCCGTTGCTTTGAAGAAGTAAAGGACATCGTGGTAAAAACAATGATGGAAGATTTTGGAAATCCATCTGCCATGCATCAGAAAGGTGTAGACGCAGAAGGGTATGTCAAAGAATCTGCCAGAACGTTGGCACAGATACTGAAAGTAACAGAAAAAGAAATCCTGTTCACTTCCGGCGGAACAGAGTCAAACAACCTGGCTCTGATCGGTGGTGCGCTTGCCAACAAACGAAGCGGTAATCACATTATCACAACTGCAATAGAGCATGCTGCAGTCAGCCAGCCAGTAGCTTTTTTGCAGGAACAGGGATTTGAAGTGACCATTCTTCCTGTAGACGGGCATGGAGTAGTAAAACTTGACGCATTGGAGAAAGCATTAAGGCCGGATACCATTCTCGTATCTACAATGATGGTAAATAATGAGACCGGTGCGGTTATGCCTGTAGAGAAAATCGGTGCAATGATCCAGGAGAAGTGTCCGAAGGCGCTGTATCATGTAGATGCGATCCAGGCATTCGGTAAATATCGTATTTATCCGAAGAAATGGAATATCCATCTTCTGTCTGTCAGCTCACATAAGATCCATGGACCAAAAGGAGTTGGATTCCTGTACATCAACAGCAAGGCAAAAGTGCAGCCTCTGATTCTCGGCGGCGGCCAGCAGAATGGCATGCGTTCCGGAACAGACAATGTACCGGGAATCGCAGGACTTGGTGTTGCAGCGAAGATGATGTACCAGAACTTTGACGAGAAAGTAGAGCATCTTTACCAGCTCAAAGAACGCATGGCAGAAGGACTTTCTAAGATTGACGATGTAGTAATCAACGGAATGCCTGTCAGAGAAGGCGCACCGCATATCTTAAGCGTCAGCTTTCTGGGAATCAGAAGCGAGGTATTGCTTCATACCTTAGAGGACAGAAACATTTACGTATCAGCAGGAAGCGCATGCTCCAGCCATAAGAGAAAACCAAGCGCAACACTTTCAGCAATGGGAATGAGCAATGCACAGATCGAGAACACTGTACGTATCAGCTTCTCAGAGGAGAATACATTCGAAGAAGTTGACTACTGCCTAGAAGTTCTGAATGAAGTACTGCCGATGCTGAAACGCTATGCACGCAGATAACAAATAATAGTTATAAGTGATATTTGGAATGGAACCTGAGATAAGCTCAGGAATATTTGAAAAGGTTGTTAATAGCATTTATATGAATTCTATTTGAAAATTACAGATATTAAATCCAGAAAAATATTAATTCTAATATTATATAAAACAATTTATTATAAGCAAAATAAGAGAAGGAGAAACAAATGATATTCCACGCATTTTTAATAAAATACGCAGAAATCGCCATCAAGGGCAAGAACAGATACATCTTCGAAGATGCCCTTGTAAAGCAGATGAACATCGCCCTTTCCAAAGTAGAAGGTGAGTTTGAAGTAAAGAAAGAACAGGGAAGAATCTATGTATTCTGCCCGGAGCAGTATGACTATGATGAAACTGTAGAAGCCTTGCAGCATGTATTCGGTATTGTTGGAATCTGCCCTGTAGTGATCTACGAAGATCAGGGATTCGAGCAGATGGCAAAGGACGTAGTTTCCTACATGAAGAACTGCCATCCGAACTACGACGGAAGTTTCAAAGTATATACAAGAAGAGCAAAGAAATCTTATCCGATCACATCCATGGAAGTTAGTGCAGAACTCGGCGGTCGTATCCTGGATGAGTTTCCGGATGCAAGCGTAGATGTACATGAACCGGACCTGACTCTTTCCGTAGAAATCCGAGACAAGATCTATGTATATTCCCAGACCATCAAAGGCGCAGGCGGAATGCCAATCGGCACAAACGGAAAAGCTATGCTTCTCCTTTCTGGCGGAATCGACAGCCCGGTAGCAGGTTACATGATCGCAAAACGTGGTGTTAAGATTGACGCTGTATATTTCCACGCTCCGCCATACACAAGCGAGAGAGCAAAACAGAAAGTTGTAGATCTGGCAAAACAGGTAGCAAAATACAGTGGACCGATTCGTCTCCATGTGGTAAACTTCACAGATATCCAGCTCTACATCTACGATCAGTGTCCGCACGATGAGCTGACAATCATCATGCGCCGTTACATGATGCGTATTGCAGAGCATTTTGCAAAAGAAAGCAGATGCCTCGGCCTGATCACAGGAGAAAGCATCGGTCAGGTTGCCAGCCAGACCTTACAGAGCCTCGCAGCCACCAACGAAGTCTGCACCCTCCCTGTATACCGCCCGGTTATCGGCTTCGATAAACAGGAAATCGTTGAAAGATCCTGGGAGATCGGAACCTACGAGACATCCATCCAGCCATTCGAAGACTGCTGTACCATCTTCGTAGCAAAACATCCGGTTACCAAACCAAACCTGAACGTGATCCACCGTTCTGAAACAAAACTGGAAGAAAAAATTGACGAACTCATGAAGACAGCGCTGGAGACTGTTGAGATTATTGAGATTGATTAATATCGATTACAAACATTCGGAATCTGCTGACGCTACTTCCTTATGTTTGAACTTGAAACTCTGGTATACAAAAAAAGAGGAACTGGTAAACAGTTCCTCAATGACTGCGAAAAAATTATTCTGTAACGTATTTGCCTACGATTGCCATAACGGTATCAAGAGCAGCGCCATCAGCGTGGACGTTTAAATCAATTGGTTTGGATAAATCAAGGCTGAAAATACCCATGATAGATTTTGCGTCGATTACATATCTTCCGGATACTAAATCGAAATCGCAGTCGAATTTGCTGATTTCATTAACGAACGCTTTCACTTTATCGATAGAGTTCAGTGAAATTTTAACTGTTTTCATTATGAGAACCTCCCTTAATAATAGTTATTTGCTGACCTGATTGTCTGTCAGCTTACAGTTTTCATCTTAACGGCAGAGACTATAAAAGTCAAGGTGAAAACGGATAAAATTTCCAGAAAGATTTAGTGAAAATGTAGAACAGTGCTAAAATATCAGACTGTTTTGTAGAAAATGAACAATAACTAAAGCGAAAACAAAATCTATTCTGTAAGCATATAAGTTTTCGAAATGTCAGCATGTATACAAAGTCCAGACTACAGAAAATGAGTATGCAGGTATAGAATTATAAAAACAGAAAAATCAATTAGGAGGAAAGAATGGGAAAAAAAGTTGCACTTCACAACTTAGGATGTAAAGTAAACGCCTATGAAGTAGAAGCCATGCAGCAGCTTCTGGAAGAAGCGGGCTACGAGATCGTACCTTTTGAACCGGGGGCTGATGTATATTTAATTAATACCTGTACAGTAACCAACATTGCAGACCGTAAATCCAGACAGATGCTGCACAAAGCAAAGAAAATGAACCCGGATGCTATCGTGATCGCAGCCGGATGTTATGTACAGACAGATGAAGGGAAACTGGATAAAGATGAGGCTGTAGACCTGATCCTTGGAAACAATCAGAAGGGAAATATTGTCCAGGTACTCGAGGAATATGAGCAACAGCACACCAAACAGAAACATGTGCTCAAGATCAACCAGACAAAAGAATATGAAGAACTGGCAATTGATCATACAGCAGAGCATGTACGCGCATATATCAAAGTTCAGGACGGCTGTAATCAATTCTGTACTTACTGTATCATTCCTTATGCAAGAGGTCGTGTCAGAAGCCGTAAGATCGCGCATGTAATGGATGAGGTTCATGCACTTGCAGCAAAAGGATACAAGGAAGTCGTTCTGACAGGAATTCATTTAAGCTCTTATGGTGTAGATTTCCCGGCAGAAGAGAAAGAAACACTGCTTTCCCTGATCCGGGCAGTACATGAGGTAGAAGGAATCGAACGAATCCGTCTGGGCTCCCTGGAACCGGGAATCATCACAGAAGAATTTGTGCAGAGCATTGCCGCATTGCCGAAAATGTGTCCGCATTTCCATCTGTCCCTGCAGAGCGGATGTGATACCACACTGGAGCGAATGAATCGCAGATACAGAAGCGCAGAATATGCAGAGAAATGCGGGCTTCTGAGAAAATATCTGGGAAATCCTGCACTTACCACAGATGTGATCGTTGGTTTTCCGATGGAAACAGAAGAAGATTTTCAGGCTTCCTATGATTTCGTAGAGAGCATTCATTTTTATGAAACTCATATTTTCAAATATTCCCGCCGCCATGGAACAAAGGCTGCAGCCATGTCCGGACAGCTCACTGAAGCACAGAAAGCGGTCAGAAGTGACAAGATGCTTGCTTTAAATGAACAGCATGCGAAAGAATATGAAAAATCCATGCTCGGCGGTGAACTGAAAGTACTTCTTGAGGAAGAAGTAGAGATTAACGGAGAGCAGTGGTATATCGGCCACAGTATGGAATATATTAAAACAGCAGTGAAAAAACAGGACAACTACAGTGTGAATGACATCATTACTGTAAAAGCTGAAGAATTCCTAGAAGAACATACATTAACAGGTGAGGTTCTGGGAGTAGAATAGTTACAGTTCACACACCACTATCCCGAGACATACAAGCCAAAATTCCATTGCCGCAGGCAATCTGGAATGAATTTTGGCTATGTTACTGAGAACGGAGTGAACAGTAACGTGTGTGAACAGTAACGAATAATCATCAATAAATTTGCGGTTGCACAATACGTGGAATTATATTAAAATATAGAAGAATATATGTGTATTGTATACGAAATTTGCAATACATAGCAAAGCAGAATTACTAAGAAGGCTTTGCGACAATAAATCAGGTAAGGACGTGAATAAAATGGCAGAGAACAATCTGGGTAATACCCAATATTTCAGAACAAAACCAGACCAGGAACTTCAGGTAAAAGAAGTTCTGGATCTCGTTTACACAGCAATGGATGAGAAAGGATACAATCCGGTCAATCAGATCGTTGGATATATTATGTCCGGAGATCCTACTTACATCACCAGTCATAAGGGCGCAAGAAGCATGATCATGAAGGTAGAGCGCGACGAACTGGTAGAGGAACTTTTAAACGAGTATATTAAGAATAAATCCTGGGAACGCTGATATGAGGGTTCTGGGATTAGATTATGGATCAAAAACAGTCGGTGTAGCTATCAGTGATCCGTTGGGGATCACCGCTCAGGGTGTAGAGACGATCTGGCGTAAACAGGAGAACCACCTGCGCCAGACACTTGCCCGTATTGAAGAACTTGTTTCGGAATATCACGTGGAGAAGATCGTGCTTGGATATCCGAAGAACATGAACAATACGATTGGAGAACGTGCCCAAAAATCACTGGAATTTAAAGAAATGCTGGAGACACGTACAGGTCTTGAAGTGATCATGTGGGACGAGCGTCTGACAACAGTAGAAGCCAATCGTACTTTAATGGAAGCCAGTGTGCGCAGAGAGAACCGCAAGCAGTATCTGGATCAGCTGGCTGCTGTTTTTATTTTGCAGGGATATCTGGATTCCCTGTCCTGTTAGGAGATTAATAAGATGGAGAAAATTAAATTTCAGCTTGAGGACGGAACAGAAGCGGAGTTTTATGTAGAGGAGCAGACTAGGATCGGAGGAGTTGCATATCTTCTGGTATCTGATTCTCAGGATGATGAGGCGACAGCCTATATTTTTAAAGACGTGTCAGAGGATGACAGTCAGGAAGCCTGCTATGAAATGGTCGAGGACGAGGATGAGATGCAGGCTGTTTTTAAAGTATTTGAACAAATGTTAGATGACGTAGACCTTGAAATGTAGCATGGAGGTGTAGTACTTGAGTAACGAAAATAACAACCAGTTTAATAATGAAGCGCGTGAAAATCATGACGGACAGTTCGGACATGGTCAGAAGAGGCCATACAACAGACCGAAGAATTATAAATATAAACCACAGCACAGAAACTCTTATGGAAGAAAACCAATGCAGGACCGCAAGGCTCCGGCAGATAAAGAGAAGAACGGAATACAGGTACCATTTAAGGCTGCGATAAAGAATTCTTCCCGCAGACCGAAGAAACCAACATCTAAATTAAAGATCATTCCTCTGGGTGGTCTGGAACAGATTGGAATGAATATCACAGCATTTGAATATGAAGACAGCATTGTTGTGGTAGACTGCGGTCTTGCTTTCCCGGAAGATGATATGCTCGGAATTGACCTTGTCATTCCGGATGTCACCTATTTAAAAGAGAATATTTCCAAAGTAAAAGGCTTTGTGATCACTCATGGACATGAGGACCATATCGGTGCGCTGCCGTATGTACTCAAAGATGTAAATGTCCCTGTTTATTCCACGAAGCTGACCATTGCTCTTATTGCAAATAAGCTGAAAGAGCATAATATGACCAATACTACCAAGTTAAAGGAAGTAAGGCATGGACAGGTCATTAATCTTGGTGATTTTTCAATTGAATTTATCAAGACAAACCATAGTATCCAGGATGCATCTGCACTTGCGATCTATTCTCCGGCAGGCATCGTAGTGCATACCGGCGACTTTAAAGTAGATTATACTCCTGTATTCGGAGATGCCATTGATCTGCAGCGTTTTGCAGAGATTGGAAGAAAGGGAGTACTGGCACTGATGTGTGACAGTACTAATGCAGAGAGAACCGGATTTACCATGTCTGAACGTTCTGTGGGACATGTGTTTGATAATCTTTTCAATGAATATAAGACAAACAGAATCATTATTGCCACTTTTGCATCCAATGTAGACCGCGTACAGCAGATCATTAACACAGCTTATCGTTTCGGACGCAAGGTTGCAGTAGAGGGCCGCAGTATGGTAAATGTTATCACAACTGCAGCAGAGCTTGGATACCTTCGCATTCCGGATCAGACTCTGATTGAGATCGATCAGGTTAAGAATTACCCGGATGAACAGGTAGTGCTGATCACAACAGGAAGCCAGGGTGAATCCATGGCAGCTCTTTCCCGTATGGCTGCAAACATCCATAAGAAAATAGTGATCAAACCGAATGATACTATTATTTTCAGTTCCAATCCGATTCCGGGAAATGAGAAAGCGGTATCCAAGGTTATCAATGAGCTTTCCATGAAGGGTGCGAAGGTTATTTTCCAGGATGTCCATGTTTCCGGACATGCCTGCCAGGAAGAAATCAAGCTGATCTATTCTCTGGTAAAACCGAAATATGCAATCCCTGTTCATGGTGAATACAGACATCTGACCGCACAGAAAAATGTAGTTGAGGAACTTGGAATCCCCAAAGAGAATATCTTTGTCCTTGCATCCGGAAATATTCTGGAGCTTGACAGCCAGAGTGCACAAGTAACAGGCACTGTACACACAGGAGCAATCCTGGTAGACGGACTTGGTGTAGGAGATGTAGGAAATATCGTTCTTCGTGACCGTCAGCATCTTGCAGAAGATGGAATTATGATCGTTGTGGTTACGTTGGAACGCCACAGCAATGTGATTCTTGCAGGACCGGACATTGTTTCCAGAGGCTTCGTATATGTGAGGGAATCTGAGGATCTGATGGATGGTGCAAGAGAAGTGGTAGAGAATGCACTGGATTCTTGTCTGGAACGTAATATTACGGACTGGGGCAAGATCAAGACAGTTGTGAAGGATGCGCTCAGTGAATTTTTATGGAAACGTACCAAGAGAAGTCCTATGATCCTGCCTATTATCATGGAGGCATAAAATGGAACCAAATACAATAGAGGAAAGTATTAAAGGGCTTCTGGAGGCTATAAAGGAGAGCCCTGAATATCTGGAATTTCAGAAGCAGAGTGATATCCTGAAAAAGAAGCCCGAACTGAAGGCACGTGTGGATACATTCAGGGCAGATAATTATAAAGTCCAGAATGAATGTGATTCCGATAATCTGTTTGAAGTTGTAGAGCAGATGGGAAAAGAATCCGCAGAGCTGCGCAGACACCCGGAAGTGAATGCGTATCTGGATGCGGAGCTTGCTTTGTGTAAAATGATGCAGAGAATCTGTATAAAACTGGGAGAAGGTATTGATATAGAGGTCCCGGGAATGTGAGCAGATAAACTGTAAAACAGTTATCCTGCTGTGAGCAGATAACTGAGCGGATGACTTTATCCGCCTGACATACAGAAAGGAAATAGCTTATGAGTGATACCAGAGAACGTGCAGGTGCAGCAGGTGTTGTTGTTGCAGGAACGTTTTTTAAGATCGTACTTTATATATGTGTGATAGTTTTACTTTTCTGGGTAGGAAAGGCTTCTTATCAGTTTGGACATGATGTCTTTAATCAGCAGGCCATGAGTCCCGGAGAAGGACAGGAAGTTACAGTGGTGATCAAGGAAGATACTTCCTTGTACAAGATTGCCAAAACTCTTCAGAAAAAAGGTCTGGTCAAGAGTGCAACGGTATTTTATGTTCAGGAGAGACTGTCCACTTATCATGGAAAGCTTCAGGCCGGAACGTATCTGTTAAGTACAGCATATACACCTAATCGTATCATGGGAATTCTGGCAGGTGATGATGAACAGGAAGGGGTAAGTGATTCGTGATAGTTGACGAGCGGATGCGTACCTATATTAATTCACTGGATATGGGAAATACACCGTTTCTTGAAGAATTGGAGCAGTATGCCATCAGGGAACGGGTGCCGATCATCCGGAGAGAAATGCAGAGCTTTATAAAAATGTTTCTGGCTGTAAACCGGCCGAAGCGTATTCTGGAGGTGGGGACAGCCATTGGCTTCTCCACACTTCTTATGTGTGAATATGGTCCTGAGGATCTTGAAATCGTAACGATCGAGAATTATGAGAAGAGAATTCCCATCGCAAAAGAGAATTTCAGGAGAGCCGGACGGGAAGCGCAGATTACTCTGCTTGAGGGAGACGCAGGACAGATATTAAAAGAACTGGAAGATTCGTTTGACATGATTTTTATGGATGCTGCAAAGGGACAGTATATCAACTGGCTTCCGGATGTGATGCGTCTTATGAAAAATGGCGGTGTTCTCATCTCTGACAATGTGCTTCAGGAGGGAGATATCATAGAATCCCATTATCTGGTAGAGCGCAGAAACAGAACCATATATAAGAGAATGCGTGAGTATCTGTATGAACTGAAACATAATCCATCCCTGATAACTTCGATCATTCCCCTGGGAGACGGAGTTACAGTCAGTGTGAAACAGGAGTGAACAATATGAGAAAAATAGAATTGCTGGTTCCGGCTAGCAGTCTTGAGGTGTTGAAGATTGCTGTTATTTTCGGAGCAGATGCAGTATATATCGGTGGAGAAGCCTTTGGACTTCGTGCCAAAGCAAAGAACTTTTCCCATGAAGATATGAAGGAAGGAATCGCTTTTGCCCATGAACATGGAGTGAAAGTTTATGTGACTGTAAATATTCTGGCCCATAATTATGATCTGCCGGGTGTGAGGGAATATCTGACAGAACTGAAAGAACTGAAGCCGGATGCACTGATCATTGCAGACCCGGGAATCTATATGTATGCAAAGGAAATATGCCCGGAAATCGAACGTCATATCAGTACACAGGCAAACAATACTAACTATGAGACATATCGTTTCTGGTACAATCTGGGAGCAAAGCGTGTGGTAACAGCCAGAGAGCTTTCGCTTGCGGAGATTAAAGAGATCAGAGAGCATATTCCGGAGGATATGGAGATTGAAACATTCATCCATGGTGCTATGTGCATTTCTTATTCCGGAAGATGTCTGCTCAGTAATTATCTGGCAGGACGTGATGCCAACCAGGGAGCCTGTACCCATCCCTGCCGCTGGAAATATTCCATTGTTGAGGAGAAACGTCCGGGAGAATATATGCCGGTATTTGAAAATGAAAGAGGAACCTATATCTTTAATTCCAAGGATCTCTGCATGATCGAGCATATGGACGATATCATTAACAGCGGAATCGACAGTCTGAAGATAGAAGGCCGTATGAAAACCGCTCTCTATGTTGCAACAGTTGCCAGAACTTACCGCAAGGCAATAGACGACTATATGGAGAGCCCTGAGAAATATCAGGCAAATATGCCATGGTACCAGGAACAGATTTCCAACTGTACCTACAGACAGTTTACAACCGGATTCTTCTATGGAAAACCAGATGAGAATACACAGATTTATGATAATAATACTTATCAGAAGGAATATACGTATCTGGGATTTGCTGAGGCAGTGGATGAACGGGGTTATGCGCAGATCACTCAGAGAAATAAATTCTCTGTAGGTGAGACAATTGAAATTATGAAACCGGACGGACAGAATGTAGCTGTCACTGTGAAGGGAATTTATGATGAGGAAGGCAATTCCATGGAGAGTGCGCCTCATGCACAGCAGAAGCTGTTTATCGATCTGGGAACCGAAATACAGGTTTACGATCTGTTAAGAAGAGCAGAGTGATTAATAAACGCAGCCAACGTTAAATTTGTTGGCTGCGTTTACTGTATTTGCGGGAAAAGGCCTCGAAGCTTTTGCAGAGCAGTTTTTTCAATCCTGGAGACATAAGAGCGGCTGATACACAGTTTTCGGGCGATTTCCCGCTGAGTTTCTTCCTCCATGCCAAAGAGCCCATATCTGCAGCAGATCACCTGATATTCCTTATCTGACAGGACTTTTTTCAGAGAGCGTAGAAGATAGTCGGTATTTTCGCGGATATAGCAGTCTTCTACAATATCTACAGGTGCACTCTCGATCACATCTAACAGATTAATCTCATTTCCTTCTTTATCTGTTCCTATGGGTTCATATAGGGACACTTCTTTTGAATGTTTTTTCTTAGCACGAAAATACATCAGCAGTTCATTTTCTATACATCTGGCAGCATAGGTGGATAACCGGGAAGCCTTCTGGGGATTAAAGGTTGTGACAGCCTTGATCAGTCCGATGGTTCCAATAGAGATCAGATCATCTGTATCCTCACCGGTTCCCTGATATTTTTTGACCACATGTGCTACCAGCCGGAGATTATGCTCGATCAGGATATTCTTTGCCTGAGAATCACCCTCCTGATATTTTTGAAGATAATATTTTTCCTGGGATATGGACAAAGGTTTTTGAAAGGCCTTCAAATCGCTACCTCGAAGGGGATTTCTATATAGTTTATGTCCGGGACAGGGTGTTGGTGCTTTTCCAGAAAATTTTGAGCCTTTTTACAATTATTTTACCTGTTCTGTACAATTGTGTGATGGCAGAGTGTCTTTTCCTCTGCTATGCTTAATAAAGCTGGTGATGAACAAGGATATGATTTTCGATGCTGATGGACAGGCTGCACAGACCGAATTGAAAGATCAGAGAAAAGGAGCAGTCAGATATATGATAAAAACCTATGTAATAGATACAAATGTACTGATTCAGGCACCGTATGCAATAAAAAGGCTTTGAGCCAAAGGGAGTGAAATATTTGAAATACAAGGAAATAGCAAATAACAAAGAAATTAATGCATATCTGCAGAAAGGAAATGCAAATCTGGGACAGCTGGGTTTTACAGATCATTCAAAGGCACACTGCGTGCAGGTTGCACATCAGGCAGGAAAGATACTGAAACGGCTGGGATATTCAGAACATGAAATTGAGCTGGCAAAGATTGCCGGTTATATGCATGATATCGGAAATGCCATTAACAGAACCCATCATGCGGAATATGGTGCACTGCTTGCAAATGATTTACTGAAAGAAACAGATATGTCTCTGGAAGACAGGATAACTGTAATAGCAGCCATCGGTAATCATGACGAATCAACAGGAAGCCCGGAGGATGTGGTTTCAGCGGCACTTATTATTGCAGATAAAACAGATGTAAGAAGAAGTCGTGTGCGCCAGAAAGAACAATCCGCTTACGATATCCATGACAGAGTAAATTATGCAGTTACAGATGCAAAGCTGAAGATTGCGGAAGACAGATCAGTAATTGCACTGAACCTACAGATTGATGAAAAAATCTGTTCCATGTATGATTATTTTGAGATTTTCCTTGAGCGTATGATGCTTTGCAGGAAAGCTGCGGAAATACTTGGAACAACTTTTAAACTGACAGTAAATGGCCGTAAGGTTTTGTAGAATTGCTATAATAAAAAGAATAGAGAAATTTATTGGAAGAGATGCTTGTAAAAAAGGTATCTCTTTTTTGGATTGCTATAGTTGATTTTGCAGCGGATGTTTCAAATCTGCATTGAGAAATCAGAATAACTACAGTATAATGGATGAAGAATTTAACCGAATAAACTGCTCAGCAGTTATCAGGTGTAGAACTACGCAGCGAAGTGGATGATTTTATCTGCTTAAATACAATATAACAGGAGAAGCACATGAAAATATATTTAGCTCCGCTTGAAGGAATTACAGGATATACATACAGAAGGGCACTTTACAATTGCTTTGGAGGGTTTGACAAATATTTTATTCCTTTTATTCTTCCAAACCAGAAAGGACATCTCAGCACCAGAGAAAAGAAAGACATTATGCCTGAGAATAATGAGGGGATGTATGCTGTTCCCCAGATTTTGACAAAGAATGCAGAGGATTTTATCCAGACAGCGGAAACACTGCAGGAATACGGTTATAATGAAGTAAATCTGAACCTTGGCTGTCCGTCCAAGACTGTTGTGACAAAAGGCAGAGGTGCGGGATTTCTGGACAGACCGGATGAACTGGACAAATTCCTGGATGAGATTTTCCGTAAATGTGATATGAAGATTTCCATCAAGACTCGATTGGGTATGGATGATCCGGAAGAATTTGAAGATCTGCTGACGATTTATAATAAATATCCACTGGAAGAGTTAATTGTTCACGCAAGAGTGCAGAAAGACTATTACAAAAATACGCCACGTCTGGAAACATTTGGGGAGGCGGTGGAGCGGGCCAAGAGCCCGGTTTGCTATAACGGAGATATCGTCACAGCAGAGGACTGTACCAGATTACAGGACATGTTTCCGACCCTGGACTGCATTATGACAGGCAGAGGAACACTGAAGAATCCTGCACTTGCCAGAGAGATCCGTGGCGGTGCACCTGCGTCAAAGGAAGAAATCCGCAGATTTCATGATATGATGTACAATGAATATTGTGAAGACCTGTCCGGAGACAGAAATATCCTGTTCCGTATGAAAGAATTATGGTCTTATCTGGCACCTATGTTTACAAACAATAAAAAATATGCCAAAAAGATTAAGAAGGCTGAGAAATGTGTGGTATATGAAAATGCAGTCAGAGAATTATTTGGCTGTGAACAGTTAATTGGAGAAGTGGAAAATGCGGATATGGAAAAAAATACTGGATTATTATAACAGCTGAAAGATATAGAACTCACAGTATTTCGATAAAAAGTAACTGATTAGTATCTTTAAGGTTGCAATATTTTTTATTAAGAAGGAGAAAAAAGAATCCTATGAAATCTCATGTATTTCAGATGAAATATTTCTTAGCAGGCATCTATATTATCTGTGTTATATTTACCTGCTTTAACGCCAGGTTTTATCATACGCCTCTGGCGAAGATATCTTCAGTAACAGAAAAGGAAACAATGAGCAGAAAAGGAACCAGGGATGCAGAAGAGTATTATTATACTCAGAAAATTACAGCGCGTATATTAAACGGTACCCATAAAGGGGAAGAGATTTCTATTTCTAATGAATATACATCGTCTCAGGTTCAGAATCAGAAATATCACAAAGGAGACACGGTCCTTTTAAGCGGTTCTAGGGAAAATCCAGGGAAATCCATACGTTCCATAAAGCGTGATGGTTATCTGGCATTGCTGGCAGGTGGTCTGTTTTTTCTTCTGATCTGTATTACAGGAAAACAGGGATTCTATACGATCATATCGCTGATATTGAACGCAATTATATTCGCGTTTGGATTTCAGGCTTTTATGAAAGGGGAAAATATCTTAAATATCTGCAATGTAATTGCTTTTCTTTTTTCGATAACAACTCTGATCTGTCTGAATGGAATCCACAGAAAAACATGGGCTTCTGTTATTTCAACCATATGCGTACTGTTTCTGATCATGGCATTATTTGAATTTTCTATTCAGTTTTTTGGAGATTTGGATTATTCTAATCTGGAATATCTGGGGAGTATGAGTAATTCCGCTGATATATTCTGGACAGATATTATGCTGACAGGACTTGGAGCTATCATGGATGTAGCTGTAACTATTAGTGCTGCAACAGGGGAAATTGTCCGGAAAAATCCAGATGTTTCTCTGAGAAAATTAATACATTCAGGACGGGAAATCGGATATGACATTATGGGAACCATGATAAATGTGTTGCTTTTTGTTCTGGCAAGCAGTATGATTCCTATGTTTATCCTGAAAATGAACAATGAGATCAGGTTTATAACGATCATACGATATCATATTCCATATGATATCTGTCGTTTTCTGATTGAAAGTATAGGAATTGTACTGGCAATCCCTGTATCTGTTTTTATTTCTTCTATTATCATGAAACTACCATCTCTGAAAAGGAGCGACAAAAAATGATAATTTTTCTTGCACTGGTGTTGATTATTTTAATGATTCTGATTGGTGGGGAGCGCGGAGCAGTTTCTCTTATGACATTGGCCGGTAATATTGTAATTCTGTTTATTTCGATTCTTCTGATGTCCATTGGTTTCCCGGCGCTGCTTCTGATATTGGCTGCAGGGGCAGGAGTCTGCTATAATTCCCTGTTTTACCAAAATGGAAACAATCCAAAGACACGGGCGGCTTTTCTGGCTACCTTGCTTGTGATGCTGCTTTTATTTATTCCGATTTATCTTATTATATGGAGATCAGGAAGCTATGGACTGAATGAGCTTCAGCTTTCAGAAGATGATTTTATGTATTATTACAGTACGGATATCCATATTAATATGCTTCATGTGGCAGTTTTTGTAACTGTTTTCAGTACTCTTGGAGCGGTTATTGATACTGCTTTATCTGTAACTTCTTCTGTATATGAAGTCTGGACACATAAAAACAGCCTGACAGCGAAAGAACTTACTTCTTCCGGCTATCAGGTTGGAAAAGAAATTATAGGAACAACTGTAAATACGCTGCTTTTTGCTTATCTAGGAGGCTCTATTCTGTTATTTGCCTATGTTCAGACACAGCAATATAACCTGGAAATTATTCTCAATTCCAAATTCCTTTTTCAGGATGTTGCAATCATGCTGTCTGGGGCGATTGCCTGCCTTTTTACAGTACCGGTATCAATCAGATGTGTGATTCGCCAGATTCATCATGCTGCATCTGAAACAGATCACAGCTGATCGGATTTGCTTTCACAGTCTTTGCAGATTCCATGAAGCATATCTCCGCTGCACTGCAGACGGAATCCATGATCCCGGAACAGATGCGCAAAGAGAACATTAGAAGGATTGGAATTAATTCTGTTCTTTTTTTGTCCATACATTATCCTGTAAAATGGGTCGTATCTGGAGCAGTATCTTTTGATGTATTATCTATTATCAGCAGTATATAGTATCGCTTCTCGACATACATTTCTTTTGTGATGCTGTATATAAAAGGACTAACTGTCTGTGGGGAGCAGTCGTACTATATATAATCTATAATGCAGTAGGAGCAATGATTATAATTCAATGAAGTAATTTTTATGAGGTAATTTTATGTGTGAAAATGAAAAAAAGAAATATCATTCCATTGAGATGACCACAGGATCTCTCTGGAAAAATATACTTCTCTTCAGCCTTCCTCTTATGGGATCACAGGTACTGGAGGTTCTTTTTAACTTAAGCGATGTTGCCGTTGTTGGACGGTTTGCAGATTATATGGCACTAGGTGCCGTCGGCTCCACAACTTTGCTGGTTACTCTGTTTACCGGAATCCTTATCGGAATGGGTGCCGGTGTCAATGTCCGCGTAGCTCACGAACTGGGTGCCGGTAATAAAAAAGGCACAGAAGAAACAATCCATACTTCTCTTCTTTTGTGCGCAATCACAGGTCTGTTCGTCTGCGCCATCTGTCTTCTGTTTTCCGGGCGGATGCTGTCCATGATGAACACGAAGCCGGAACTTATTGATCAGGCTATTTTATATATGAAGATCTATTCCCTGGGAATGCCTGCAATGGCCGTATACAATTTCGGAAACGGCGTATTAAGTGCCATAGGCGATACGAAACGACCATTGATCTACCTTTCCATTGCAGGTGTGGTCAATGTTCTTCTGAATCTGTTTTTTGTTATTGTCTGTCATATGGCAGCCGCAGGCGTTGCAACAGCCAGCGCAATTTCTCTGTATATCTCTGCTTCTCTGGTGATGATCCATCTCCTCAGAAGAACCGATGACTGCAAAGTGTCTCTGCGCAAAATCCGTCTGCACCCCAAGGCCTGCAAAGCAGTTCTCATGCTTGGCATCCCTACAGGTCTTCAGAACGGAATCTTTGCTATTGCAAACCTGTTTGTGCAGACTGGTGTCAACTCTTTTGATGCAGTGATGGTTTCCGGAAATGCAGCTGCTGCAAATGCTGACTCCCTGATCTATAATGTCATGTTTTCTTTTTATACTGCATGTGCAAGCTTTATCGGTCAGAACTGGGGTGCCGGTAATAAAAAACGAATGCTGAAATCTTATAAGGTCAGCCTTACATATGCCTTCATCTTCGGTGCAATCCTGGGTGGACTACTCCTTGTATTTGGCCCACAGTTTCTTTCTCTGTTCGCTACGGAACCAACAGTTATTGATGCTGGTATGCAGAGGATTCGTATTATGGCATTCAGCTATGCGTTTAGCTGTTTTATGGATGGCAGTATCGCCGCATCCCGAGGCATCGGAAAAAGTATTCCGCCTACCATTATCGTTATCCTGGGCTCCTGCGTATTTCGTATTGTCTGGATTTATACAGTATTTGCACATTTCCAGACGATTTCATCACTGTATCTTTTGTATATCTTCTCATGGGGAATTACAGGACTTGCAGAAACTCTGTTTTTTGTTGTAAGTTTTAACATAATATATAGCAAGAATTCTCCTTCCTCTATAGGTGGGAGATGAATTGCAAAAAAACAAAAAAGAACACTTGTTCTGCAACGCGATTCATGGTATAATAGAATCAGTCGATAAGGTAAAAGATCAAAAAAGGACTGTTTTTATGGAAAAAATAGATCACAATGCACATTCAGTATATTTGATGTATTATCATCTGATCATGGTGGTAAAATATCGAAGAAAAGTTATCAATGACCCAATTTCAGAAAGAGCAAAAGAAATATGGGAATATATTGCACCCCGATATGGAATTGTTTTGGAGGAATGGAATCATGATATTGACCATGTGCATGTAATGTTTCGTGCACAGCCTAAAACGGAACTCAGTAAATTTATCAATGCATATAAAAGTGCCAGCAGCAGGCTGCTGAAAAAAGAGTATCCGGAAATCCGGGAAAAACTTTGGAAAGAAGCATTCTGGAGTCAGAGTTTCTGCCTTTTGACGGCAGGAGGCGCACCGGTTGAAGTGATCCGTCAATACATCGAAACCCAGGGAGAGAAAAAGCATTGAACATAGCATATCGTTTCCGGATCTATCCAACAGAAGAACAGAAGATACTTCTGGGAAAAACATTTGGCTGTTGCCGTTTTCTGTATAACCAGATGCTTAATGACAAGATCCGGGAGTATAAAAAGACGAAAAAACTGTTAAAAAATACACCAGCCATGTATAAAAAGGAGTATTCATTTCTGAAAGAAGTAGATTCGCTGGCACTGGCAAATGTTTAGCTTCATTTGGAGAAAGCATATAAGAATTTTTTCCGTGATCCCAAGGTTGGATTTCCACGTTTCAAGTCAAAACATCACTCCAAAAACAGCTACACAACAAATGTAGTCAACGGAAATATTCTGGTAGAAGATAAGCGGATCCGGCTTCCCAAATTAAAATGGATCTCCATGAAAAAACACAGGGAGCCTGCAGAAAACTGCTGTCTGAAATCAGTGACAGTCAGTATGGAGCCGTCCGGAAAGTATTTTGCAAGTCTGCTGTATGAAGGATACAGCTGCGAAAACCAAGCAGCAGATGAAGATTACAGCAATGCCAAAATACTGGGGATTGATTATGCGATGCAGGGGATGGCAGTGTTTTCAGAAGAGATTGAACTTGAAAAAGCAGGATTCTTCAGAAGAAATGAAAAAAGGCTGGCAAGGGAGCAGCGTAAACTGTCGAGATGTGTAAAAGAAAGCCGCAATTATGTGCGGCAGAAAAAGAAAGTTGCCAGGTGCCATGAAAAAATACGAAACCAGAGAAAGGATTATCTGCATAAACTGAGCCGCAGGATCACAGACCAGTACGATATAGTCGCGGTAGAAGATATTGATATGAAAGCAATGGGCCAGTGCCTGCATTTTGGAAAAAGTGTACAGGATAATGGATACGGGATGTTCCGGAATATGCTGGATTATAAGCTTGCCTGGAAGGGAAAGAAATTAGTAAAGATAGACCGCTTTTTCCCTTCAAGCAAAAAATGCAGTAAATGCGGAAAGATAAAAAAAGAGCTGGGATTATCCGAAAGAGTATACCGCTGCACGTGTGGAAATGAGATGGACAGAGATCGAAATGCAGCGATCAATATCCGTGAAGAGGCAAGAAGGATGCTGGCAGTATAAACTGTCCATATCCGGACAATAAGTAAGAAAATACGCCCGTGTCCGGGCAAAAAGAATCGCGGGGTACGCGAGGATAGCTTGTAGATACTTGGCTCAGTAGAGTCATTGAGCAAGAAGCCCCCACTTCAAAATCTGGGATTTAAGTGGTGGGAGCATGTCACGAAAATATGGGTTGGAAAATAGTTACAGCCACTCTGTGATTTATATGCCAGGTGGATTCCACAATTGACTGGAAAGAAAATCAGCTTACAAAACGGGTGAAATCTCAATCGGAATTGACCGAGCTGAAAGCGAGGGATACTTCTTGTCCGAGGGGCAAGAAGGTGGAACTAAAAATAATTAGAACAATCGGAATTTGTAGAATTAGTAAATCTCGATTTTAGGAAATACTAGAATGTGTCTCATTATGGTTTTAATGCGGTTTGTAAGGAGAAACAATATGATTGGGTTTGTTATATGGTCACTTTTGGGAGTGTTTATAATTGGATTAGGAATAAAAGATATGTTTTCTAAGAATCCCGTTGGATTCTGGGCTAATACCGAAACAATAAAAGTAAAAGATGTTAAAGATTACAATCGTGCGAGCGGACTATTGTTTATAATCTATGGAATCATTTTTGTTATATTAGGAATTCCGCTGTTAGATGGTCAAAATACACCATACGTTCTGTTGTCGGTTATTGGTGTGATGGTGGAAACAATTGTAATTATGGCTGCTTATAGTTTAGTTATCGTTAAAAAGTATGAAGAGAAGTAAATAACTTTGAAGTTGCAAGGAGGAAATTATGAAATTTATGCAAACAGAGAAAAAACAGCTATTGATCTATGTGATTATAGCATACGGAATCACATATGTAATGGGACTTCTGATGTGGTATAGCTATGGAAAAGGTCTTGATCTCAGCGCTTTTCCAAAGGCGCAGATGCTGTATCCAGCAGCAGGTGTGATGATGGCTTATTTAATTACCAAAAAAGGAGATAAAAATCTTCCAACGGCTTTTTACATATTCTTTGTAGCTCTCACGGCGGTGCTGGTTGTCTGCACGGCGGCTTCTGTTCTGGCTCCCCAAAATAGAGATCTGATGAGCATGCCATATTCTCAGTGGGCACCGATCATGAATTACGTTATAATAGGTGGCAGCGTTATTTTCTGGATTCTTCTTCTGCAATCCGGTAAAGAAAAGCGCAGATCCTATGGACTGAACAGCGAACATTGGAATATATCTATTCGTATGATCCTGTTGTTTATTGGATTATATCTTCTCAGATTTGTGATTGCCTGTGCTCTGAGCGGCCAGCTTTCTGAATTTGGCAAAATAATGGCAAATCCTACTACCTGGATCATATTTTTTACTGTTTTGGTAAACTTTTTCCTGTCAGTAGTGGCATTCTTTGGAGAAGAATACGGATGGAGATATTATCTTCAGCCTCTTCTTCAGAAAAAATTTGGACTAAAAGGCGGCGTAATCCTTTTGGGCTGTGTGTGGGCTGTATGGCATCTGCCAATAGACTTCTTCTATTACACTACGCCGGATATGGGGCTGGCGGCTCTGGCAAGCCAGTTTGTTACCTGTATTTCACTGGGGATTTTTATGGCATATACTTATATGAAAACCCAGAATATCTGGGTCCCGATAATTATTCATTTTCTGAATAATAATATGGTGGTAGTTTTTTCAGGAACGTACTCTGCGGATGTACTTCAGAATCAGCAAATCCACTGGGGAGATATTCCTGTTGCACTGGTAATGAATCTGCTGATCTTTGGATGGGTGATCTTTCTGAAGCCATTTAAGGAGAAAAAAGCATAATATTGAATTCATTCAAATTATTTAGAACAATTTGCAGGAGTACCTGCATTTTTAGGAATAGTTATTTTAATTTCATGTATTGCAGATTGGATGATATTTGCAAAAATTGAAGTGGCATAACTTATAATAGGTTAATCATAATTGTAATCAAAAATCAATGTCCATTCTGTGGCAAATCATTAAGGGTTGTACCTATAAATAGTGAAGAATATTGTCCACACTGTGGTTGTAAAATAGAACAGGAGCATAAGAAAATTTCAGTTTGGAGAATTGAGAAAATCGGAATTTATTGGCGCAGTTATCGCTCGATTTGATGTAAAACCATGACAATATGCAGTTGCTACCGTGGGTTGCGTAATTGCATACCAAGATGTATAGTATTCTACCGGCTAATGGGGTATGCTCTGGGTGAAAGGAGGAGAACATGGCACTTTCAGAAAAACTATACGAACTCCGAAAGAAAAGAGCTCTTTCACAGGAGCAGCTTGCCGAGCAATTAGGCGTGTCCAGACAAGCTATATCAAAGTGGGAGTCTGGGAAAGCAGTTCCGGAAACCGATACTCTTATTTCAATCAGTAAGTATTTTGATGTTTCACTGGACTATTTGATGAAAGAAGAAAATTCAATATCAGAAAACGCTGTGAGTTTAGAAGTCCATCAAACTGAGGCAACGAACAAGCGTGAGAAGCGCATCCTTGGTATAGCCACTTGTATCATTGGAGTAGTCTTGTTGATTGCTTGGGGAATTGTATCTGTTTTTATGCCGTCTGCATCGGAACAAATTGGAACATCTTCCATGATAACAATAGACGGAAACGGAATTTTCCTACTTATCTGCCTTGTAGCAATTATTGCCGGTGCTGTTTTGCTCCTTAAAAGTACATCGAACAAATAAGGAGGATTTTTATGAAAACTATATCTAATTTGTTTTTGATTTTGGCTGTTCTTCTGTCTGATGTGATGTGTGCTGTTGTTGCATATAACTATTGCGACATGATGTGGGGCATCAAATATGCTGGTTATAGTGCTCCAGTCTCGACTGCATTTTTGGTAGCAATTCCTTTTGCAATTGCTATTGTGGTATGCGTTGTAATTGCGCTGTATTTCAAAAAGAGAATAGGCTAACAACTTCCAGTTTACAGAACTGAATCAAAAGAGCTCGAAGGAGCTCTTTTTCCTTTTTTATAA